>Ga0187872_10000241_pt1 | contig 66764 bp, 37 predicted proteins | sample June2016WEW_16_4_FD_132973 | JGI IMG/M metagenome (GOLD analysis project Ga0187872, IMG submission 132973) | Peatland microbial communities from SPRUCE experiment site at the Marcell Experimental Forest, Minnesota, USA - June2016WEW_16_40 | ecosystem: Environmental > Terrestrial > Soil >... | reverse complement strand
CGCCTTCGTCGTAGGCAGATAGAAACTTACGACGCAAATCATCCCCATAGGGTCGCCCCATATCTTCTGCGCCGCGGAGTGTCGCCAATTACCAGTCTATACTATTTCCTAAAATGCTCTAGTAGCCATCTCTCAACTTCAAAACGGCTTGGTTTTCCGATATTGATGTACGTACACAACAGCGCCAACCACGACAACTAAAGCCACCAACGTTGCAATGCCGACCCAAAAGGCCGTCCATCTGGAACCGAGTTGGCCGCCGCGCGCAGTGTGCTCTTTAACAACGTCGCCCTGCTCCTCCTTTGCGATCTGCCACGTACAGATCCACGTAAACGTGAGGAACAGGATCTCAAATGCGTCATATTCCAACCGTCCCAACGGGCCCGACGACGTATTCCGCTGCGCGCGCCGCGAGGCACAATGCCGCAACGCTCATCAAAATGAATATCAGTCTGGCTCCAGCCCAAAACCGTTGTTCCATTCTCCCCCTAGGTAGAAATACTCCCACCCCTACATCGCGTTGCATTCTCTCCTCGCGCACCGTTCCGGGTGCTTTTCGCCCGCAAACCATCGGCAAACCGGGTCAGCTTGCCCGCGGTCGGTGTAGGTGATCTGAACGCGGGCCATGGAGGGGTAGTGGCGACGTCAGGAAAGATCGGTCGCGCGTCACCGCGGTGGCGGATTCAGGTTTGTAGGACCTGAAGGCCGCCTTATAGGTTTCGAGGTGGACGGATAAATCAGGCCGGAAGGATCCGGAACGAGTATGCATATTTACACGGCGGAGAATCCGGTACTTGAATCTCCAGGCCCTGTGTTCCTCGCGTCCACGAAACATTCGACTTCGATCCAAGCAGTTCCACCTTTGCGATCTGACCAGGATAGTTTGCCGAGCCGTTAGCGAGCGATGTGATGAAAAACTTGCCGTCAGACGGCCAGCCCAGCGCGATTGCGTACAAAGCGTCGCCTTTGGTGGCGAATCGAATATCCGTGGCGTCGAACTTAAGGCGATTCAACTGATAGGACCCGATCTTTGGGGCATTTGTCGACGGACCTTCTCCATAGACCTTCCAGGGGCGTGTACCCTTGATCGCTTCGGAGTTGATCTCTTGCCAATCAATAAGTTCGTTCAGGAATGCCATCTCGTCGCTGTCCGGCTCTCCATGACCGGGCAGCGGAATGTTGAGCAGAAGGTTTCCATTCTTGCTCACAATGTCGACGAACATCGGGATGATTAACGAAGCTTTCTGGTACCTGTGGTTCTCGAAGATAGGGCGGCTATAGTGCCAGCCACCGATGCAGGCGTCCGTTTGCCAGGGATCCTCCTGCAGCTTGTCTTCCAGCGCCGCCTCGAAGTCGCGGGTGAGTGTACCCCAGACAGGCTCAGGAACGGTCTTGAGGTTCAGCACGCCGTCGAGGCGGCCGCCGTGCCTCTGAACGTTCTTATTGTAGTAATACGCCATGATTTGGGGCGCCAGGTCCGGAATTCCAAGCCACACCTTCAGATTGAGATTGCCGCCGTCGTCGAAGTCAAACTGCGCGTTGTCGTCGAAGTACAGCAGATCCGGGTTATAAGTATCGATGACATCCTGCACGCGCAGCATGAACTGCTTGACGAACTCCGGGCACGGTGTGTTCTTCCGGTGGGGTTTGCCGTTAATCATCTGAGGGTCCATGCCCTCCCACCATTTGCCCTTCCCATCGGCAATCGTCTGCATGCCATCGTAAGGAACTCCCGCGAGCGGTCCGGTAATGTCGCTCTCGTAGCGCACGGGCAAAAACTCGTCCCACACGCGGCCTGGCGTCCCGTGATAGCTGACGCCAAATCGCAGCCCGTGAGAACGCGCCACCTTGGCCCAGGTCCCTACGATGTCGCGCTTCGGACCTACATTCACGCAGTTCCAAGGCTGGTATTTCGAATTCCAGCAATCAAAGTTGTCATGGTGCGTGGCCAGCGCAACAAAGTATTCGGCTCCCGCGCGCTTATAAAGCTTCACAAGAGCTTCCGGGTCCCATCTCTCGGCTTTCCATAGATGGCAGATGTCCTTGTATCCGAACTTCGACGGATGTCCATACGTCTTTACATGGTACTCATATTGACGCGATCCCTGAACATACATACCTCGCGCGTACCAATCGCCCTGCTCCGGGACGCATTGCGGGCTCCAGTGCGCCCAGATACCGAGTTTTGCATCGCGATACCAATCCGGGCAGCGGTATGACTTGAGCGATTCCCAATCGGGCTCAAAGGGCCCATCGGGGACGCGCCCGCGAAATACCTCCGAATATCCGGGCTTAGCGACTCGAGCCCATGCGAAAATGGCTGCTCCACCTAACAGGAATGATCTGCGCCTCATGATTGCTTTCTCCTGCATCTAGCCTCAAGACCGAGATGCCCCTCTTCCCCAACTCCGCTCCACAGCGCCACGCTATGTTTTATTCCGTTATCGCCTGCTCCATGGAGGAGACTGTGAAGATAAATGGGATGTCGATAGCATTGGAGCCGGTGTTGCCGTGGACCTCAATCGCCCATGGGTTTCCTTTCGGCTGCACCACCACCACGCGCCGCAGCGTCAGCCCGGCCAAAGCGGATTCAAGACATTTCTCTCGGCCCGGCGAGATACCCTGCGCACACGGCTGGCACTCACAAAGAAATTTGGAATCGTAAAAGTTAACGGTAACGTAACTGATGGATCAGATTAGGCCTGGGCGGCAAAGTCTGTCAAGGGAGCTCATCCCCCATTCTGGCAAGGGAGATCAAGAACATAGATCACAAGGACCAGAATTCTCCTCGGCAACTTGAGGAGTTGAGCGCGATACAGGGGCCATAAACGGCAGATGCAACGTCAGCTCCGGCCCAGGCTCATTGTTCCGGCTGCACTGGCGGCATCGGATGCGAAGGATAACGGTAACTCTAACGTTGACAGTTCAAAAAGCGATTGTTATCATTGCCCTTCGCCGGGACAAGCGGTTTGGCGAATTGCCGATTCAGAAATCAGAGGAGCCCGTTGTGCGGCAACGGATTTCTGCAAGTTGCTAAGTATTGCGGCAACATCAAGAGCCGTGCCGCCGCTTGGACGAACTTTATAGCCCAGCCAATCGGATGGTCGAGCGAATTTGGCCGATACAACCCAGAGCTATGCCCGCTTCGCACAATTCCACCCGAGAAGAGGTTCTCTAAGACGTGAGCGGCAAGTGACTGGCTGAAGAAAACACGCCCCGTATTGCGAGCATTACTTCCGCTTCCACCAACGGCCAATGAAATTCTCCATCTGTGACTCAGAAAAGATTCCTGAAGGGATGAAACTATGAATCTCAGCCGGCGCAAAACGCTCTCCGTAATGGCGGGAGCACCCGCGCTCCTTCTATCGCACAAGTCCATGGCACAGGGCTCTCTTCTGACCGAGCTGTTGGGGGGAGGCGAAGAGTGGCCGTCAGCTACCACCACAGACGGACCTTCCAGCCCCGTGCTCGAGATTGCTCCGGGCCCATTCAGGGGCACGCGCGAGTCACTCCGGGAATGGCAGGTTCCCGACTGGTACCGCGACGCCAAGTTTGGCATTTGGGCTCATTGGGGACCGCAATCTGCAGTCGAATACGGCGACTGGTATGCCCGCAACATGTACATCCAGGGAAGCAGGCAGTACGAGTATCACGTCAAAGTCTACGGCCACCCTACGAAAGTCGGATACAAAGATGTGATTCCGATATGGAAGGCCGACAAGTTTGATCCCGATCATCTGTTGGGGCTCTACAAGAAGGCTGGAGCGAAGTACTTCTGCAGCATGGCCGTGCATCACGATAATTTCGACCTCTGGAACTCAAAGTATCAGCCGCGCTGGAACTCGGTCGCCATGGGACCGAACAGGGACATCGTCGGCGATTTCAGAAAGGCTGCCTACAAGCAGGGGCTCCGGTTCGCGGTAAGCGAGCACCTTGCTCCCAGCTATCACTGGTTCTCCACATCCCACATGAGCGATAGAACCGGCCCGCTGGCCAGCGTGCCCTACGACGGCTCGGACCCCGCGTACGCCGATCTCTATCACCAGTTGCCGAAAGACTATCCCTATGGCCAGCGGATCAACGATCGTCAGGCGCCGGACGCCTGGAAGATGCACTACTTCAGGCGGATCAAGGACCTGGTCGACAATTATCAACCCGATCTGCTCTACACCGATGGCGATATCTTTTTTGAAGAGTATGGTCTGGCCCTCGTAGCAAACTTGTACAATATCGACGCCAAGCGCCACGGCGGACGCTGCGAAGCCGTGTATTTCAGCAAGCTCCCGAGCGATTGCCAGGTCGGTACATGCGTCCAGGACTGGGAGCGCGGGGTGGCCGCGGGTATTGCGGAGAATCCCTGGCAGACCGACAGCAGTGTCGGGGACTGGCATTACAACATAGACGACAGGTACAAAACACCCAAGTACGTGATCGACTTGCTTGTCGATATCGTCAGCCGCAATGGGAACCTTCTGTTGAACTTCCCTCTTCCGAATAGCGGAGAACTCGATTACGAGGAGTTGGTCATCCTGGACGAGATCACGAAGTGGATGGCCGTCAACGGCGAGGGAATCTACGCGACGAGGCCGTGGAAGACCTTCGGCGATGGGCCGGTGGCGACGGCGCCGCCATCTAGTAGTGGCGCCCGGTTCAACGAAACTGGCCGCACGGATCTTACGGCCGAGGAAGTGCGCTTCACAACCAAGGGCGACACGCTCTACGCATTTGTGATGGGCTGGCCGGACAAGAAGGCCTTCATCGGACCTCTGGCTACGACCAGCACCTTCTCGCCGCCAAATATCCAAAACGTAGAGTTGTTGGGCTATCAGGGCAAGGTGGAGTGGAGACAGGACGAACAGGGCCTAACAGTGGTGATGCCGGAGCAGAAACCCTGCGATTACGCCATCACACTCAAGATCGTGTAGGTGGGGCGGGTCGCGCAAGCGTCCGCACATCGGGTGTTCACATTTGCGCGAAGAGAACAGTCCTTGAAATGGGGATACAGATGCATTATCGGAACATCGGCAGAACACCCTGGGGGAATGCAGCCACATTCAGCATGACAAAACTACACGATTGTATTCTTGCTCTGGTTTTGGGGCTTCTGTGGGGAGCTGGATTTCCGGTCTTGGCGCAAGGCGGGGCGGCAAGCGACGGCTTGTCTAACACGATCCCGGGCCACGGCCTTGCCGGGTCTTTGGAAAAAGCGCTCGCCGGCACGATTACCGCCACAGCCGCTCCCGCCATACCTTGCATTGCCTCGCGCCGCGTTAACGTACTCTCTTTTGCCATTGGATAACTACCTCCACTCACTCAGAAAGTATGCTCTCCATGCGGTTGCGGCAAACTGAATTTGGCGGCGAGCACCGCCTGCGACGAACCACCAACGAACACCGTATATGGCCCTTTCTCCACTTCCCAATGGTGGCTAGTGTCCCAGACGGCAAGCTGTTCGGCTTTCAAATCAAACATCACGGTCTTCGATTCTCCGGGCTTGAGGCGAATACGGGCAAAACCGGCCAGCGCCCTATCAGGCACTTCAACGCTGCTCACGTCGTGGTAAAGATACAACTGAGCGATCTCGTCGCCTTCGACATTTCCGCTGTTGGTTACCACCACAGAAACTGCAACATCCACGACGTTTCCGCCTCCCGTCGCCTTGACCGTAAGTCCGCTGTACGCAAATGTTGTGTAGCTCAATCCAAACCCGAACGGAAACAGAACCGCCCAACGGCCCTCCACATACCGCTTTGTCTTGGATGGATCGGAGTTGTAAAAGTCGGGCAACTGTCCGATGTTGCTCGGGAAGGTGGCCGTCAGCTTGCCGCTGGGGTTATAGTCACCAAACAATACTTCGGCCACAGCCTGGCCGCCGAACTCGCCAGGATACCACGCCTCCAGGATCGCCGGGACATGTTCGGCGGCCCAGCCGATCGTGAGCGGTCGGCCGTTCTCCAGGACAAGGACGACAGGCTTATTCGATGCCACAACTGCTTCAAGCAGCGCCTCCTGGTTTCCCGGTAAGTCGAGGCTCTCGCGGTCATACCATTCTCCGGAAATCCCAAAGTGCTCGCCGAGCGCGAGAATCACGATGTCGGCGGTCTTCGCATGGTCTACGGCGGCGGGGATATCCGAGCCATCATCGACGGTGATTTGGGCCTGGGGCAGCAGCGTCCGCAGCCCGTCCGCAATACTGATCCTCTTCCCGTTCTTCTCCTCCTCATAATCGCCGTAGCGCGCGATCGCCGCGTTTGGCCCGATGAGTGCGATGCGCCGAATGCTCTTCGAAAGCGGCAGCAGGTGCCCCTCGTTCTTGAGCAGGGTCATAGACTCCCGCGCCGATTCGAGCGAGAGCGCAAGGTGCCCCGGGCTGCGCTTCACGCCTGCCATCAACGACGTGTCCGTGTAGGGATGGTCGAAGAGTCCCAGCTCGAACTTCGCCCGCAGCACCGATGTCACCGCGCGATCCAGGGCTTCCTGCCGTAGTGTCCCGTCGCGGGCTCCTGACACGATGGCGCTCTGATATTGGTCGTGCGGAAAATCGTAGAACTCCATGTCCACACCGGCGTTGATCGCCTGCGTGATCGCGTCTTTCGCATCCGCAGCGACGTGATGCTCTTGCCACAGGCGCCGGATCGCACCGTCATCAGCCAAAACGAATCCCCGGAATCCCCACTCATTGCGCAGAATCCCGGTTAGCAGCGCGCGGTCCGCGGCTATCGGTACGCCGTCGATCTCGTGATAGGCGGCCATGACTCCCATCGCGTGTCCTTCGCGTATCGCAGGCTCAAATGACTCCAGCAGGATGCTGCGTAGCTCGCGCTCGCCGGCATGCACCGGCGAGGTGTTCAAGCCGCTCTCCGGCGACCCGTGACCGACGAAATGCTTGGGCTCGGCGATTACGGAATGATCCGAAGCCAATGAGTCACCCTGTGCGCCGCGCACCCAGGCTAATCCCAATTGGCCGGTCAGGTAAGGATCCTCGCCGAAATCCTCTTCCACGCGGCCCCAGCGCGGATCGCGGGCAAGATCGAGCACGGGCGCGAACAGCATGGCTACGCCCGTGGTCCGCGCTTCGCTGGCGATTGCAGCTCCGGTATGCTGGGCCAACTCCCTATCCCAGGTTGCTGCCAAGTTCATAGGTGCAGGAAACACTGTGCCATCGCTAAAGCCGTGCAATCCTTCTCCCGTGAATAGCACCGGAATGCCCAATCGCGAATGCACGATCACCCAACGCTGGATCTCGTTCGCCAAGGCAGGCTGCGCGTACAGGTCGTGGATGGCCCCCACGCCCAGCGCGCCAAACAGCTTCTCCGCTTCCTCAATGCGGAACTTCGCATCGGGTGCCGCGTGAAGATTGTCAGCAGCCTTATCGACGAGGTCCGGCACGCCTGCATAAAAATCGAGCTGCCTGGCCTTCTCTTCCAGCGTCATGCGCCCCAGCAAGTCCCGGACGCGCTCATCAACGGGAAGATTGGAGTTTCTGTACGGAGCCTTCGCATTCGCATCGGCAGCCGGACTCTGCCCTGAACCCGATACTGCCAGCCCCAAAACACCTAGCGCAACCAATCGTGCAACATGGCCCTTCATTCAAGGTTTCCCTTCCCAGAGCTTTCCGGCTGCCTCGCCATCCCCAACGAGTGCCAATCATAACGACCAAACGTTTGAAGTGTCAACGTTACAGTTATCGTTTTCTTGGCGCCTGTGCCTCGCCAAAAAGTTCCATGACGGCAGAATAATCGGCCCAGATATTTCTGAACCATCTTCAATGTCAGTCTTCGGCCAGAACCGGCCTTTTATGGGCGGCGATCTGGGTGATGAAGGGGAGACGGCTTTCCGTGGAGCAGATCGTCGGGTTGTTTAAACAGTCCGAGGTCGGGGTGCCTGTTGCAGAAGTGTTCCATAAGGCCGGAACCAGCGAGCAGATCTTCTGTCGATGGAAAAAGCAATATACAGTCCTGGAATCGGACCAGGTCCGGGAGATGAAGCTGCTGCAAGACGAGAACAGTCGGCTCAAGCAGTTGGTTGTCGAACTGAGCATAAATAAGACGATGCTTCAGGATGTGCTGCGAAAAATGCGGTGCTGCCATCGCGGTGCCGGATACTGCGAGGCCCCTTGTTCAATTCTTACGTCTGCCCACCGGCTCAGGTACTGCACTCCCCTGAATTCCACGGTATTGTTTCGAAGCGCATCCATGTGACTGACCAAGGTCGAGGCGTGCACGTTGGAAGGAGCGACGCACACGGATTCCGTCCACGGAGGACAAGGCTCACGGATGATCCTCCATTTTGCGCTGTATAGCTTGCAGATTTGGATCGCTGGGGAAAATGCTGAGGCCGTTTTTCACGATCTCCTTCGCGTTGGCATTATCTCCAATTGACATGTAGCAAATGGAGAGATCTTCATATGGAGTGGGGATATACGGGAAAAGGGAAACAGCCCGCTTCAAAGTCGTTATGGCTTGCAAGTGCTGACCCGAGTGATAAAGTAATTCAGCCAGAATCATATAGTCTTGGGGGGATTTTGAGCCTCTTTCAACCGCCCTGGATAGGTAACTCACTGCGGCTGAGTTACCTTGAGGGGATCGTTTTGCCAATTCCCGATTCGCGAGTGCACTCAATACCAGGACGTTGTCCGGATCGGACTTGGCCAACCGGTCAAGCAGCGCATTATAACGCGAGCTTATATCGATCCGGCTTGGGCTTCGTGCAAGTACAGACCGATATGCCTGCAAAAGCACCAAGGGAGAGAGCGTGGTCTTGGGCGAGCCTGGAATCCTATCCACAAGGATCAGGCCCGTCGCTGGATCTGGCGCTGCCGACTGTTGCGAGTCTGCGGGGAGAGGTTCTCCTTCATACTTCACAATTCGATGGGATGTGCCTTGTGTGCCCAACATGACAAATCGCGGGGCAACATGTTTCGGCATGTGGCAAAAAACACAGTTATCGGGCGGGTTTGTACTACGGCGCTTGTCAAGCGACTCGCGGCAACTTCCTTCTTGATGACAGTTCAGGCACTTACTCCGATAAAACGCCGGGGTTTCTTGCGCGGTAGGCGTAAAGTGGCCATCATGACAACTACTGCAATTTAGACGCCCGCCCGAGGCGCGATAACATTTGCTCTCCGCCATCTCATCAGACCACTCCATCATGTTCCAACCCATGATGGGGCGGGATTTGAAGATCGTCATAGTGTTGAGAAGCGGAGTCCCAGGACGAAAGTCCTCGAATTTCTTTCCCGGCTGGGGTATCCTCGCCTCGCCAAACTCGTGGCAATACATGCACATGTCATCACTTAGCCGAGGGGAAAGCTGAGCAGGATTGACGATCGAGGTATCGATTTTACCTGAGATCGGTATGTGCTTCAATTGCTCGTCGACATGTAACCCTCCAGGCCCGTGACAGTTCTCACAACCTACCTTCAGTTCGGCAATGGGCGGATTCTTGTAGAGGTTGTTCGCATCGTCGATCACAAGTTCACGCCCCACATGGCAATACATGCATGAACCGACGAGCGGGCGGGCAAAACCGAGGGGGTCTTTTTCGTACCCCGGCGAAAGTCCCCACCCTTTAGGGTATTGATCCTGACTGCCGGCGTAGTACGAAAGAGGCGCTTCGAAAAGGTAATTCCCCCTTCGTATACCATATCCGACACCCGCCATCGGCTCTCCCAGAGCAAAGAAAATCCTTTCGGTCTCTTTAGAGAGTTCCGTACCATTCGGGCCAGGCTCGGACTCATTCATAAAGTACTCGCCATTCTCTCGAAATACCCGGAAACAATGTTGGGAATCCTGCTCGCAAATAGAGACCCCCGCGGCAGGCAGATCGCGAAGCTCGGGACGTTGACTGGGAAGAGTACCTGCCTGTCCATGGGGAGTTCGCATGTAATCCTTGTAGATTTTCAAGTGGCACGGAGCACAAGCTTCGGAGCCCACAAATCGAACTTCGCCGGCGAGATTGCGGTAAACAATGTTCTTCTCCTCTTCGGTGGCCGCTTCGGGTGGGGCTGGGAGTACGGCTGAGGGCGGCGAGGGTTTCTTCTCTTGCGTTGCAGCATTGCCGACTTGTTTATTTTCTTTAACTGCGGGTCGCGATTTGCAACCGATAAGGATAAAAGCTAGCGATAGGCACGCGCCTGCCTTCAAGTAGTTCATCCCGCTGCAGTTGATCGATTTACTCATGCGACACCAGCTTTCGCCTCCAAAGCAATTGAGGAACAGGTCTTCTGATTTCTCTTCAAATCAAACCGGCTCGCCGCACCCAATACTAACCCCAGTTGCAGGATCGGGCGAGTACATCTCGCCGTTCGAGTTCGCCCATCGCGCATTAACGGCTCCTCGCCGTACTCCCACTGTCCGAATCGAAGATCGCCATCGCCTCCATTTCGATCAGGAGGTCGGGCCGGCACAAAATAGCCTGAATGCCCGTGGACGCCGGGAGCGGATCCAGACCTTGCTGCTGGAAGAACTCCGTTCGAATCTCGTTGAAGGCTGCGTAATCACGTTCGATATCGCGAAGGTAGCAGGTGGTCCGAACGACATCCTTCCAGGACGCGCCCTCCGATTCCAGCAGCGCGGTGATGTTATGGTAGGTTCGCCAGGCTTGGGCTCGAAAATCGCCCTCATGAACGGTACGGCCCTGCTCATCTACACTAGCCGTCCCGGAAATCAGCAGGATGGTCACGCCCTTGATGTCCAGGCGCAATCCGCGTGAAAAGGAAGATGGACGCTCATAAGCGTACGCCTCATTCAGTACTTGAGGCGCGCGGATGGCCTTTCTCGAAACCCTTTTGTGAGTCTCTTTCACTGCGACGGCATTAGGGTCGGTCTTTGACTGGCTCATGGTTCTTCCCTCATCATATTTATTTTCGTGCGCTCGTCCGCTAGCACCGCGAGGACCTTTCTCAGATATGGCGTCAGGAATTTCAGGGTCCGCCAACGCCCCCAGGCCCCCAAGGCGATATCTCATTCTGCTTACGTTCCTCCAACTTTGCGGCGATCGACTCTTGATTTTGGGCGTCCTCCACTCTCTTTTGTCGAAAGTAAACCTGCGCCAAAGCTACATGCGCAGCGCGAAAATCAGGGTCCCTGGTAACCACGGCCTCAAGCAATGCCTGGGCATCGGCCAGCTTCCCTTGTGTTTGATAACAGGAGGCGAGGAGGAGCTTGACATCCTCGTTATCGGGGCTTAAGCCTAACGCCTTCTCACTCAGGCGAACAGGCTCCGTAAGATCTGCCGGATGAACTTTCTTAAGAAGGGAAGCGAGGCTCAGATAATACGATGCCTCGTCTGGCTTGAGTGCAATCGCTTTCCGATAACAATCCTCCGCTTTATCCAAATCTCCCAATTCCTGATAAGTTCCGCCCAGAAGGTATTGAACGCGACTGGATTTCGGTTGCTCTTGGGCAACGCTCTCGAATTCCTGAAGTGCCTCCTGGAACCGAGTCAAATAGAAATACGCCAGCCCCAACTCGAATTTATAAAGCGGGAGATCTCCGAACTTAGCGCGGATGGCCAGCAGATATTGCAGGGCGACGGGATCATGCCTCCAGCGCAGCAAAGCCTCCCCAAGACCCAACGAGTATTCCGCAGAATTGGGATCGAGTTGAGCGGCGTGCCCCAACTCACTGACCGCGGCTTCAAACTGCTGTCCCTGAAGGAGAAGCATGCCGAGGTCTCCGTGCGGTTCAGCAGCTTCAGGCCAAGTTGCCGCAGCGTGTTCAAGAACTTTTGCAGCCGCCCTGCCTGCGCCATCTGCGAGCAGCAGCTTGGCCACCGACAACTCTTCCTTCATGCTGGCGATATTGGCATTCAGGAGCTGATTGATTTCATCTTCCCCTTCATTCTTCATCCCCGCTTTCAGATAGGCCTCGATGAGGGTCGCCCGCGTCGATACGTTCTCGGGCTGCAGACTCTTCAATCTCTTGAGAGGTTCGACTGCATCTCGAAAATCGCCATTCTGGGTCAGCAGGAAAGCGTAATTCTGATTCGCCACGACATCGTTCGGATCCCGAGCAAGTCCGCCTCGGTACGCTTCTAGTGCCTTCACGAGATCACCCGTCTTCATGAATGCAATTCCCAGACCAAAATAGGGGGGAGCCTGCTGAGGAGCCAGTCGGCGCGCCCTTTCAAACGCCTTGATTGCCAACTCGCTCTCGCCCAGCTGGACCCGCACAACACCGAGGTCGTACCAGAGCTGCCATTTCGTTGCATCCGCCTCGACGGCGCGGGACAGGTCCTCCTCCGCCTGGGGGTATCGCCCCGCCTTGATATCTTCCTGTGCTCGACTGGCATACACTCCAGAAGATTGGCCGAGCAGTGCCACGCCCAACAACAGCGGACAGACTCCGAGAATCGTTACACGCCACATCTTTTCTCGATTCATTGCTTGTAGGGTCACTCTTTGTTCAGAGGCGCTGGATCGCAATTGGACTTGCAGATCAGTCGGGGTATTCTCAGGGTCCGCCAGCAGATTTGGGACCCCAGATGTCCCATTCCTTCGTGATCTTCTCTTCCTCTAACTTAGCCGCAATCGATTGCTGCTGTTCGGCCTGGGCCAGCTTCTGCTGACGGCGATAAACCTCTGCCAGCGCCGAGTGAGCACGACGCGAAGCGGGCTCGTTTACGACGGCTTGCTCAAGCAATGAAGCGGCCTCGTCCAGTTCTCCCTGTTTTTCGAGGCAACGTGCTAGAACGATCTTGCTTTCGGCATCGGTGGGGTCGAGGGCCAGTGCCTTCCGCAAAAGCTGGATGGATTCGGCGAGTTCCTCGGGACCTTGTTTTTGCAACAAAGATGCGAGGACCCGGTAGTATTTGGGCTCCTGGGGTACAAGCCGGATGGCGCTTCGATAATGATCCTCTGCCGTTTGCAACTCGCCCGAGAGCTCGTAAGCCCCGCCCAGCAGGAACTGCACCTTACCTGAGTCCGGCCGTTCGCGCGCAAGGGAATCGAGCACAGAGATCGCATCCGAAAATCGCTGCAGACATATGTCCGTGATGGCCAACTGATATGGAAAGTTGGGCTGGTTCACAAACCTTTTCTGAGCGCCCAGAAGAAACGGGAGAGCGACGGGATACTGCTCGGAGCTCATCAGGGCTTCCCCATAACCCAGACTGTACTTCTCGGAATCAGGGTCGAGCTGCACTGCGCGCCAAAGCTCCATAGCAGCGTCTCTGAACTTTTCCTTTTCGGTAAGGATCAATCCAAGCTCGCCGTGCGCCTCAGCCGAGTTGGGCCAGGAGCTTTTCAGGGATTCGAGAACCCGCTGAGCAGCATCCGTCTCCTGGTTATCGTGGAGAAGTTTGGCTAGCGCCAACCCTTGCGGCAGGATAACAACGTGAGCGCTCAGGAGTTCGTCAATCTCGTTCTCGCCCTTGTCCTTTAGACCCGACTTCAGATATGCCTCGATCAGAGTGGCTCGCACTGAAACGTCGTTTGGCGTGATTTTCTTCAGCCGCTCAAGCGGTATGGACGCTTCGCGGTATTCCCCTCGCTGCATCAGCAGGAGCGCATAGTTCTGATTGGCCGGAACGTTGGAGGGATCCAGGGTGAGTCCGCGGCCATACGCCTCCTCCGCGTTGGAAACGTCGTTCTTCTCCATATAGAGGAGGCCAAGATCGAAATAAACCGGAGCCTTATCGGGAGCTAAACGCAGAGCCTTTTCGAAGGCTTCGATGGCAGGATCCGTCTTCTTGAGTTGTGCCCGGGTTACCCCAAGCAAAAACCAAAGAGAACCATCTTGAGGATCTCTTTTTAGTGCGTTCAGCAACTCCGCTTCGGCACGGGGGTATTGGCCGGCCCTCATATCCCGCTCCGCCTGACTCACGGCCGCGACTGGAGACTGGGCAAGCACAATGGGTTCGAACAGGCACAATCCCACTGCTGCGCTCACCAGTTTCCTTTTGAGCAACCTCATCTCCTCCTCGCCAGCAAATTGAAGGCCCGGGAGGATATCCCGGGCCCCCATCTCTTGCACTATGTTAACTCGTAGGCGTGCGGTTACCAGACGAACTTCAAAGCAAACTGCATGACCCTTGGCGGACCTTGCGTGCCGGTGATTTTGGTGTAGTTCCCGTCTGTCGGGTTACTATCCGGAGTTCCGAACCATGGGGTATTGGTCGCGTTGTACATCTCCCATCGGAACTGGAAATGATATTGTTCCTTGTCAAATGGGAAGTTCTTCATGAAACCCACATCCAGATCGTCGTACGCAGGCCCTCTCATGATATTCTTGGGCGAGTTCCCGCGGGTTCCCAGAGCATTTGGCACGAATGCCGCGGGATTGAAGTACCCATTCAGCCATTGCGATTCCGACCCCGGGTGCACTTTCAGGGACTGGCCCGAAACCCTGTCCGCCAAGTCGTTGCCGTCCTGATCGTAGGAGTTGCCGCTTCCGTTTTGTCCTCCAACAACGCTGAACGGCACGCCAGCTTGCATGGTGAAGATCCCCGACACTTCCCAGTTTCCGAGCGCCCCTTCCGCGAGCGGGCCATGCCCCCTGAAGGCGGGCAAATCCCAAACGCCCGTTGTGTTCCAGACATAAGGCACGTTCAGGGTTGAGATGCCATGGTCTATCCCGGGATCGTATGCATCGCGCAGGAGCGGGCCGCTGGAAAGATCGCTCTGCGAGAGCAGGTCGAGCGATTTGGACCAAGCCCAGTTGGTGGAGAACTGCAAACCGTGAGACATCCGCTTTTCAGCGCTGAGCTGCAGACCCTCATAGCTGGCGGTACCCCATGGCTCGTAGACGTCAACGTTTTGAAAATTGGGAAAGAGGGTGCGCGGTCCGCAGGGGGGTGAGCCCCCGCACGCCGCCGACGAGGTGGTGTAAAAGCCGGGATTCACATCGGCGCCTTGCGTGATATCGTACGTCTCGCTTCCCACGTAAGCCGCGGTGACCAGCAGGTTCCCCGCGAATTGGTGCTGAATCGAGAGGTTCCAGTTCTGCGACCAGCCCAACTTGTAGTTTTGCGGGAAGATGGCCCCAATGGACAACGGCAGAGCGAACGCTGCGTTCTTGGGGGGCATCGCACCGGTTTTGTATGGGAAAGAAGCGGGGGTGGGAAAAGGAGTCGTATGGTTCGTCCCAGCAAAGACGGACCAGGGATTCTCAACGGGTATGCGCACGCCCGGGATACTCTGCGGGGTGAGATCGTAGGTCGGACTGAAAGGCGCAACGGTGCCGCCGACGTGGTTGTAGAACGTTGTGTAGTACGGCAAAGTGAATCTTCCGCCGGCCGCGCGAATGGAGGTGTTGGGCAGGAATTTGGGCTGCCAGGTTAGTCCAATGCGCGGGCTGACGCGATCAAGTTCACTGCTATACCCGCAGCAGGGAACACCGGGGTCGCCAGGATACACAAGGCCCGCAGGTGCGTTCGGATAGACCTGGCTCTGGTGGCCCGGCCACCAGTCGGCTTCGCGGTTCGCCGGAATTGGCGCCATCGCATTCCAGGGCTCCCATCGAACGCCGAGATCCAAGGTCAAGTTCGGCTTCAACTTGATCGTGTCCTCGGCAAAGCCAACAAACTCAGGCTCTGAGTAGACGTTGTACTCTCCCCCTCCCTGCTCGAAATTCCCGATATCGCCGAGCAGGAAGTCCGAAAAGAAGGCGCCGGTCACGGCTCCGTTGTAATTGACCAATGGATCGGCGAGCCAGGACGCCTGCTCCAGCGAGTATTCCGTCATGACGTTGACGCCGGCCACAACCAGGTTCTTTCCCTTGCTCCAGGACACCTGGTCGGCGATGTCGAAGTCGTGGCGTTTCTGGGTGACATTCTGATCGGCCCAGCCGAAGCCGGTGCTCCCCCAGCTCACCAGGATGGTGGCATTCGGATCCGGCGTTGTGAAGGTGGCTCCCAGTTGTTGCCAGCTCTGGTCAATGCAGCTCAGGGTGGCGCTGTTCAGCCGGTCGTAACCGAAAGAAAAGCTATTGAGGAGCGTTGGGCTGAAGGTGTGCGTCCAGTTCGCGGCGTAATTCTGGTTCCGCGCCGGCCAGCTATTGGAGCAGGCATTCCAATTCGCGTCGTTGGCAATAGCGGGCTGGTTATAGTTGTCGTAAAACACCCGCCCCATGACGTGATCCTTCGAGCTGAGGTTCCAATCGTACTTGACTGTGAATTCCGTAGTGGTCGCCTTGGTGGGCGTTCCCGCGGCGTATACCAGTCCAGTCGGACTCGTTGTTTGCGGAATGTGTGTTTCCACAGCCTGAGCGACCGCGTCCACTTTGCTGCTCGACCAGCCCGGAATTACGTTGCACGGAAATTTAGTTCCGTTCCAGTCGTGCAGTTGCGATCCGCCGCCGGGGGTGGTCGACGCATTCGGGCAACCGGAACCGTAAGGGGGCGGGATAGCCGCGCTGAAATCGCCATTGTTGATCATGGCTTCGGTGGGGAAATAGCTTGCGCCCCCATTATTCTGCTGGCTTGACTTCTCAATCTGAACGTTGCCGAAGATGAAGTGTTTGTCACTCTGGATCGGTCCTCCCTGTGACCCGCCAAAGATGTTGCGCGAGTAGCCATCCTTCACCTTGGAAAACCAATTCGGCGCGTTGAAGTACTGATTTCGGGCGAACTCGAAGGCGTCCCCATGCCATTCGTTGGTTCCCGACTTGGTGACCACGCTGACCACCGCGGTCGAGCCGCCGCCATACTCGGCAGAGAAGTTGTTGGTGAGGATGCGAAACTCCTGCGTGGCGTCGGTGTTGGGGAAGGGGTTTCCCGACGACAGGTAGTTGTCCATGTTGTAGATGCCATCCAACTGGTAGTAGATGCCTCCCATACGGCTGGAGTTGATCGAGGTCCCGGCCTCGCCGGGCATCCCGCTGCCGTTTCCGGAAATGGTAATTGTGCCCGTCCTCGCGGTGCCATTCACCCCGCCGGGAGCTAGGTTGGCAAACGATGCTGGATCCCGTGTATCCACCGGAAGCTCCTGGATCGAAGTGTTATTCACGACTTCGCCGAGAGCTGCCGATGTGGTTTCGAGCATGACTTGGCTGCTCGACACCTCGACACTTTGATTCACCTCGCCGACGGCGAGCGTAATGTTCACACCCGCGACTTGACCAGTGGTCAAGGTGATGCCGGGCTGTGTTGTTGTTTTGAAGCCCGGATGCGAGACGGTCACCGAATAATGTCCAGGCGGCAAATAGGGCTCTGCGTATTCGCCACCGCTCCCTGTGACGGTATCCCTCTTCGATCCGGTATCGGTGTTGGTGATCGTGACGTTTGCGCCCGCGACCACAGCACCTGTTGGGTCCGTGACGGTCCCGTTGATGGTCGCATAGCCTGACACCTGGGCATAGCTCGGCTGCACGCAAGCGACAAAAACTGCGGCGAGCATCAGCAAGACCAACGAGGTGAGCAACGGGAACGTCGGCCTCGGATAGTTCCGATTCGCTTTGAACACGGTCTGCCTCCCTCTTTTCATTCGAAGCCTTCTGTGGAACGTTTACATCGGCGCCACGCACCATCCATCGATTACTTAAGCGCTAACGAAAACTTGCGAGCCAACGTAATCTATTCGCTTCATGTTTGTCAACCAAAAAGCCGAGACTTTTTCAAGAGGCGAATAGGAGGCGAACGGACCGCACGGCCGACAACATGCAAGTTAAACAAAAAATCGATTTGTTCAACCTGCGAGTTGCCGGTTTCGAACCTCTGGAGTGCCAATCTGCGAGAGTTTCCCACAGGGGAGAATCCTCATTTCCCCGCTACTTTTGCCCACCTCCCGTTATTTTTGCCGAGATTGACTCGGGATAACGATGGTTCCAGGCAACTCTCGCCAGGCAGCCAGCGATTGCGGAATCTGCCGTTTGTTCGCGTTCACGCCAAGGTCATGTGAGTCCAAGGATCTCGTCTCCAGCCGGGGCCTGAAGGCGAGGTTTGCCACCTCGATCTCAAACAGCAAGACTGTGCCGCTCCCTTGACGCATAAAGTAAACGTAATCTATTGTACGTTTGATCACGGAGACAAAGTCGTCCGTTTGACTTCGCGACGTTTCGACTTCGCGTTTGGTAGATTGAAATCTCGCACTTTTGAATCTTCGAATTCGCTTGATGTTTGCAAACACCGGCCGTAAATCTTCTCGCCTACGATTGGTGTTCTAAGTGGTGCCAGCTCTGGAGGCACCTGAGGTAATTCCCTATGAGGCGCCTGAGGCTACTTCCTTTCCCCCTAAAAGTCATGTTGGCGGCAATTTTCGGCATTGGATCGGCCATCCTGGTTGGCGGAGCCACCCTGCTGCGATCTACCGACCAGCAGCAAGCTCCAGTAGCCGTCCCGCCGGCCAAGTTCACCATCGACTACCCGCTCAACGGCTCTGTCTTTCCCCCGGAAATCACCTCACCTACTTTTCTTTGGCACGATTCCAGCGAGGCCGCTCAACGCTGGATAGTTGAGGTTTCCTTTGCGGACCACTCCAGCGAAATTCGCGTGGAGGCGGCGGGCGAGCACCTGCAAATGGGCGAAATCGACCAACAAGCGGGTGAGCCCGTGCCACTCACCCCAGAACAGGCGGCCACGAGAACCTGGAAGCCAGACGCAGCCACATGGGCAAAGATCAAACGGAGATCTGTGAATTCTCCGGCAACGATCACGATCAGCGGTTATGCGGATGACAATTCAACATTTCCGGTCTCACGCGGCACGGTGACAATTTCCACGTCGCCAGATCCCGTTGGCGCCCCGATTTTCTACCGCGATGTCCCATTGATGACGGTGCCTCACTCCGAGAAAGGCTCGATCCAGCCGTTGCCGACCTCCGCCCTTCCCCTCATTAAATGGCGGGTGCGGGACATTTCCCAGCCCCAGAGCAGTGTGGTCATGGAGAACCTCCACACTTGCGCCAACTGCCACTCATTTTCGTTTGACGGCAAGACGATGGGGCTGGATGTCGACGGACCCCGCAACGACAAAGGCTTGTACGCACTCGTTCCCGTGGCCAAAAATATGACGATTCGCAACCAGGATGTCATCCGCTGGAGCTCCTTTCAAGAGGACCTTGGGGAGAAGAGCTCCGAGCCCGCCTTGAAGCGCTTCGGGTTCATGTCACAGGTTTCGCCGGACGGCTGGAATGTGATCACGTCGATCGGGCCTCCCGCCGGGGGTAACACCCATCAAAACGAAAATCCCGGGTTTGCGCCAGGGCTCTCGGATCGCCTTTTTAGCACGAACTATAACCATCTGGGCTTCAACCAGGTTTTTTACCCGACCCGGGGCATCCTCGCCTGGTACGACCGGAAGGAAAAGAAATTGAGGCCTCTTCCGGGCGCGGACGACCCGCGGTTCGTGCATACCAGCGCATTTTGGTCGCCGGACGGAAAGTATCTGATCTTTAGCCGGGCTGAGGCCCGCGATCCCTATCCGCAAAGTGGTGAGAAGCCCGAATACGCCAATGATCCGAGGGAACCGCAGATCCAATACGACCTTTACCGCATTCCCTTTAATGAGGGCAGAGGCGGCAAGGCGGTGCCGGTCGTCGGGGCTTCCGGGAACGGCATGAGCAACGACTTCCCCAAGGTGTCTCCAGACGGCCGCTGGATCGTGTTCGTGGAGAACCATAACGGGTTGCTGATGCGCCCGGACAGCAAGCTGTACATCGTGCCTTTCTCGGGTGGCAAAGCCCGGCTGATGAAATGCAACCTGTCCGTGATGAATTCCTGGCACTCCTTTTCGCCGAACGGGCGATGGCTGGCATTCTCGTCGAAGGGTCGCTCCATTTACACGCAGTTGATGCTGACTCACATCGATGCCAACGGCAACGACACGCCTGCGATTATGGTGGAGAACGCCACGGCCGCCAATCGCGCGGTGAATATCCCCGAGTTCGTAAATATCCCGCCCGACGGCCTGCAACGGATCGACCTGCAGGCGGCGGAGGTCTACCGCGTGGCCGACCGGGGTTTCGAATTAATGGGGAACGGACAGATGGCCGAAGCGGTTCAAGAGTGGCGCAAGGCCTTGCAAATGGATCCCGACGATGCTAACTGGCATTTCAACCTTGCCGTATCGCTGCGGGAAAGTAACCAGGAACCTGAAGCCGTGGAGGAGTTCCGTAAGGCTTGCGATCTCGACGGTAATGAGCCGAAATGGTTTGCCGACCTCGCGGCGTTGTTGTCGCAAACCGGCGATTTGGACGGGGCCGTCCTCAACTATCGAAAATCGCTCTCACTCGATCCGTCCAAGGCCGAAGTGGAGGCGGACTTGGGGGTGGCGCTGTTCAAGGACGGACAAGCTCAGGAGGGGTACGAGCAATTGCAGAAAGCGGTCGAGATGGACCCCGGCTTCGCCGATGGCTACAATGACCTCGCAACAGCGTTGGCAAAGATGGAACGGGTGGACGAGGCAGTCGTCGAAGTGCAAAAGGCAATTGCCCTCTCCCCCACCTCCGCTGATTATCGCTACAATCTCGGCTTTGCCTTGGAATTGCGCGGAGACGTGGCTGGCGCAGTGGGGGCTTTTCAGAAGGCTGTGGAGCTTAGCGATGGCAAGGACGTGCGGTGCCTCGCGGCGCTGGCAGACGCCTATGACAAGGCTGGCCGATTCCCCGAGGCCATACAATCCGCCCGTCAGGCGGTCGATCTGGCTGTCCAGGAACATGACCAGCAACTCGAGCAAGACTTGCGGAACGACCTCGAGCGCTACCAGCGCGAGGGCGCGCAAACACAGCCCTAGCAGCGCCCCGGTTGCGTCCATGTAAAGAGCTTCCCGAGCCCAACTTCCTGCCCAGTTTGCAGCTTGATTTCTGCCCGGTGACTCAGTGTCGTGACCACATCGAGAAAGAAATTCGCAGCCAGCGATAACCGGTTCGCCTCCAGATGAACGCCTGCTAGGCTGGCCGATCGTGGTTTATAGTGAGGTAGAGTTGCGCGTCATGGAATCCACCGCTTCCCTCCATCACAGTGATCGACGGTCAGGCGTTGGAAGCAACCATCGAAACACGCGTCGTGGACTGCAAAGTTTTCGCACTGCTGCCGCCGGAGCACACAGTCAACAAGCCTCGCCGCTGCCCGATGCGATGTGCTTTGCACTGCATGTTCATCGGCGCCGGGCAAAGGACGCAAACAATATATATGTCTCAAACAATTGGGGGAGGCTTCGCTATTCAATATGAACTTCTCGCGCCGCCAAATCCTCCAATTCTCCGCGACGCTTCTGGGCCCGGGCATTCTCCATTTTCTTCGCACGCCAACATGGCGGTGGTCGAGCTTGCCGATTTTACAGGCCTCGACGATTTCCCCCGCACCAGCGCAAGGCGCAGCTCCAAAGGTGCAGTTTGTGGACGTGGCGCGTGAGGCCGGACTCACGACACCGAATGTTTGGGGCGGCGTTGACAGCAAGAGTTACATCATTGAGGCCAAAGGCAGCGGCATTGCGTTCTTTGACTATGATCAGGACGGCTGGCTTGACATCTACCTCACCAACGGAACTCGCCTGAACACCACCTGGCCGCCAGGCCAGGCGCCGACCACTCAGCTCTATCACAACAACCGCGACGGAACGTTCACCGACGTGACGGCCAAATCCGGCCTCGCTCGCACCGGCTGGCAGACCGGCGTCTGCGTCGGCGATTTCGATAACGACGGCTGGGACGACTTGTTTTGCACTTTTTGGGGGCACAACATCCTATTCCGCAACAATGGCGACGGCACCTTCACCGACGTAACGAAACAGGCAGGGCTCTGGAAAGACGAGGTCCGCTGGGGATCGGGATGCACCTGGCTCGACTACGACCGCGACGGATCTCTCGATCTCTTTGTGGCCAACTACATCCAGCTGGATATCTCCAAGGTGCCGGCTCCAGGTGAAACGTTGAATTGCCAATACAAGGGCAATCCGGTCATGTGCGGCCCGCGCGGGCTTCCCGGGGGAATGAATATCCTTTACCGCAACAATGGAGACGGTACGTTTAGCGACGTCTCCGAAAAGGCAGGAATTGTCAAGCCCGGGCCTCGCTACTCGATTACCGCGGTGTCGTACGACTTTGACAATGACGGCTGGCCAGACATTTACGTCGCAGTGGACTCCGAGCCCAGCATCCTATTTCACAACAATCACGATGGGACGTTCTCGGACATCGCCGTGATGGCCGGTTGCGGTTACAGCCAGGACGGAAACGAGCAAGCTGGAATGGGCGTGGCCGTCGGGGATTACGATTGCGACGGCTCGTTCGATATCTTCAAGACGAATTTCGCCGACGACACATCGAACCTCTATCACAACAATGGCGACGGAACCTTTACGGAAGTGACGTTCGAGGCAGGTGTGGGACAAGATACCCAGGACGTGAAATGGGGCTGCGGCTTTATTGACTATGATAATGATGGTTGGCTGGACATTCTCCAGGTGGACGGCCATGTTTATCCAAGCATTGATCAGCACGGTGTGGGCCAGACTTTTATGGAACCGCGCATCGTCTATCGCAATCTCGGGAATGGCAAATTCCAGGACGTTTCGAAGGTAATGGGACCGGGGATTACGGCGCGGCACTCGAGCCGCGGATGCGCCTTTGGAGACTACGACAACGATGGCGACATAGACGTTGTCGCGAACAACATGAATGAGATCCCTTCGCTGCTGCGCAACGACGGCGGAAATAACAACAATTGGATCAAGGTGAAACTGATCGGAACCAAGTGCAACCGGACGGCGATTGGCGCGCGCGTGCACCTTGTGACCGGAAAACATTCGCAGATGGATGAGGTCCATTGTGGGACCAGCGTGATGTCCCAGAGCGATCTTAGGCTGCACTTCGGCGTCGGCCAAGCCAAGAAGATAGACCGCCTCGACGTGAATTGGCCAACAACTCAGAAAGTCGAAACGTTCACGGATCTCGACACCAACCAGATTCTGGTTATAAAGGAAGGATCGGGCATTATCCAAAGGATAATGCCCAACCTGAAGATGAATGGACGCCACTGAAAATGAAGATTGGTAAGTTCCGAGAAAACCGCCGCGGGGGTTACGTCGGAAACTTACTATCGAGCCAATTCATCGGACTTGATCGTGGCCGGAGATCTCAAGTCTACAAAGCCAGCCGATTCACCATAGGGGAACTAAGTCGCGCTCCAAGCGTTCAGGCCTGGTCCTACCTGTATTCATGCTGCTTGGGTTCACGTACAACTTCGCGGACAATGGGCTCCGATTCTGGACGATGCAAACGTCGAGAGCCGGATCGCATAGTTGTGTGGCCCTCGCCGCTTGCCTCGAATTCAAGCGGAACAAATAGGCTTTCGGGTTGGTTCGATAACCCACTTTCCACTCTCACGAACCGACAGGCCAGCCAGACGTGAAGTTACCCGTGATTGGCAGATCGATGGATTACTGAATTAGATCTGCTTGCTGCGGACCGAGAATGACAGCTACTTCATACTCGTGATTGGTGATCATCTCCTTCCTGGTACCCGCGATGGGAATCCTCTTCTCTTCTTGAGTCGTGTTCACATAGAGCGTTCGGCCATCAACAACTCTGGCATACACTCCGTCGGGAGTTTGCGGCCCCGGTTGAATACCCGCAAGTTTGTAAACATGATTCAGGACGGGTCCAATTGCGGACGCCTTGGATCCCGTGGCAAGGTAGATCGCATACCCTTTACCGTACTTGTTGATTGTGACCGCCGGAGAATGGTCTGCCGTGTTGGTGAATCGCGAGAGAACCGCGGCGGTCGAAGGTTCGAGCACTTCATACCAGCGCACGCCAGTGTCGATGCTTTCACCGTCCAATTCGAATCTCAATGCCGAGTCGACCGGATAGAACGCGTTCGTCTTTAGACCAAACACATCAGTCAGGCGCCCGGGCAGTGGCGTATCGAACCATTGACCGTGCTCGTCGACTTTGGCCGAAAAAGCCGTCATCAGAACAGTACCGCCGGCACTTACATACTCCCGGAGTGCATTTGCGCTGGCGGCGTCCATGACGTAATCGGCCGGCACAACAACCAGCCTGTACGGCGAAAGACTGTCATGTCCGATATTGATGATGGCTGTGTCGATGTTGGCGCGGAACAAAGGCTCAAAGGCGCCCTGAACCTGTTCAGTATAGGAAGGTTTGAAGTATTGAAGCGTCGTATTGGAGGGGCCATTCGGGTGCGAATCGATAAAGGAATCGAAGGAGTAGGCAATGGCGACTTCTGGATGCGTGTATCGCGGGAATCCGAACTTCGAAAGTTGTTTGAATTCCGACGCAATGCGTGCGAACTCGTCGATCTTCCACGAAGGTGTGCCGTCGTGATCGACAAGTCCGAAGAGCGCCTGCTCCTCTCCGCCAAGATGGCTGTTAAATGTCCATGCGAGGAATCCCTGCGCGCCTATCATGGCTCCCAGGTAAGCGTACATCCGGCTCCGTCCTGGCGTTCCGTAGTTTCCTCCCCCTCCCGCGGTAAACTCGTTGAACCAAATCGGAGTTGCTAAATCACCTTTCATCATCAGCGCACCAAACGTGCCACTGATCGGGTCACTCGGATAGAAGCCTTCCGCTCCATATGTCACATAGGACTTGTAGGTGCTGAGGTAATCAAAGCCTCGCCTCGATGCGGTATCCCAGAGATTCGAGATCGTAGGCGTGTTTGGCAGATTGTGACGGCGAATCGCGTCGAGTTCCTCGAGTCGCGCTACGGTAACGTCGGACCAGTAGCGATGCAAATCCAAATAACGCTCGGGAGGTCCGGGCCCCTCCGCGAGAGGCAAATCCACGTCATCGAAGCTATTCAACCGGCGTGACCACCGCTGCGTAGCCCAGACCTTGTTCAGGTTCTCGATCGTTCCGTATTTCTTCTTGAGCCATGTGATGAAGCGCTCACGGTCGGCCGCCGAATACGACATGAACCCGTTTCCGATCTCGTTGTCGTAACCAATGGCAATGACAGCTGGGTGATGCGCATAGCGTTTCGTCATTGCATCGGCAAGAATTCCAACCTCACGGATGTAATTCGGATCGCTAATGTCATCCATATAGCGCTCCGCGGGAGGGAGCCGTGTACCGTTCTGGGCGATGATATCGACGCCCGGATACGTGCGATGCAGCCAGATCGGCGCCGGCGTGCCGGGAATATCCAAGATGACCCTGATTCCATTGGCATGCATCTTATCCATGATCTTGTCGAACCACTCAAAACTGAACTTGCCTTGCGAGGGTTCGAATGAATCCCAGGACAGGTCCCCCATCCGCACAACATTGAATCCCGCGTGTTTCATGATGGCAATGTCGCGATCGATCTGCTCAGGCGAGCGGTCGACGGGCTGATAACACGTGCCTACAAATAGCTGTCCAGGGCCCGGCCAGCCGGGATGTGTCGCCGCGTCCTGAGCGGTGGAAACAGGGATCAGGATGCCCATGAAAATGAGAAGCAGCGCGAACTGCCTGAGTGACATGGACCCACCTTTTATGGCACTCGCTGGACGGAGCCTTTTCCGCATGAAATCCTTTTGTGCCAAAAACAGACCGGAGTGTTGGTCTTTCATTTGCTCTCCTGACGGTGCAAAGGCTTGATGGGCACAATGTCATTGCTGTTCATCGGGACCATATTCTCGACGGTTCCTGTGTGCCCGCTTCGTACCATTTTATCTGTCCCCGGTAGACCCCGCGTAAGCTCGTTTAGGTGCGCGATCTGGCCTGGGTTCAGATTTTCCGGGGGCAGATCGCGGCGCGAACGGCAAAATCGAGAAATGAGACTAACGAGTAGCCTCAGCAGGCACAGCATCAGGCCCAGTCTTGCGCAGGATCAGGCCAATTGGATTATTCAGTTTGATTGTTTGAATCGACGGCAGATCGGAGTCTTGGCGCGGCACAACTCGTCTTGAACGGGGTTCCTCAACCCCTCGCAGGTGAGGTATGATTCAGTTCGCAGAGTCGGAAACGGTTGTTCGTCCCCTCGCGATCTCGTTACGCTGGCCTCAATGCATGCGACTGGGCGCCCTATTCCGAAGGAGAGGCCAGAGTCCGAGGATGGGGACTGAGCATTCGCCGACCTGACCATCGAAGTTGCGGTTTTACACGAAGACGAGAGATGGAGTTCGCGGAAAAGAGTTCCCAAGACCAAAATATGATGAAGCCCATGAAAACGCGAAGCACAAGAATTGAAAACGTATTCGCGGCAGCCTTATTCAGTATTCTTTCCCTTGCTCACGGACAATCGCCTGCGAACACGAATGGGCCTGCGCCGGCTGCGATTGAGTTTTCCACGCTGCAATACATTACCAGCAACGATTCCAGCGCGGTAATTGCCGAAAAAGCCGCGAAGGTCTTGCCTCGCCCCAATCAGACGGAATGGATGCGGCTGGAGCGGACGTTCTTTATCCACTTCGGCCCGAATACGTTCAGGGACGTGGAGTGGGGCAATGGTCGTGAAGATCCATCTGTATTTAACCCTACGGCACTCGATGCGGACCAATGGGTCCGCGCCGTCAAAGATGGCGGCGGCAAAATGGTGATCCTGGTTTGCAAGCACCACGACGGGTTTACCTTGTGGCCTACTCGCTACTCGAATCATTCGGTTGCGGCCAGCCCATGGCGGGGAGGGAAGGGTAACCTGGTCCGGGAGGTTGCCAATGCAGCCCACAAATACGGCATCGAGTTGGGAGTTTACCTTTCGCCCGCCGACCTTTACCAGTTGCGAACGAACCCCAGGAATCCTGGTGGCTACTACGGAGACGGAAGTGAAAAGGTCCGTTCTGTCATTCCTACCGATCCGGCTAGCTTCAAGACGGACCCTTCCCGGGGGCGCAAGCCAACACCGGGTTTCAAAAGCTTCACTTATGAAGTAGATGACTACAATCGCTACTTCCTCAATCAGCTTTACGAATTGCTGACCGAATACGGGCCGATTCGCGAAGTCTGGTTCGATGGCGCGAATCCGGACCCAAGTGTTTCTGAAACTTATGACTATGCCGCATGGTACAACTTGATCCGTGAGCTGCAACCGCACGCAGTCATTTTTGGCAAAGGGCCGGACGCACGTTGGGTTGGCAACGAAAACGGGATTGGCCGCACCACCGAGTGGAGCGTTGTTCCCTTGCCTTTAAAACCTGATTCCTTCAGATGGCCGGACATGACGGCCCGGGATCTCGGCAGCCTCTCTAAGCTCACACCTGGTTCGTATCTTTGGTGGTATCCAGCGGAAGTCAACGTTCCCATTCTCCATGGCTGGTTCTGGGCCCCCACGAAACCTTCGCGAACTGCTGCGGAGCTGATTAACCTCTACTACACATCCGTAGGCCGCAATGGCAACTGGCTGTTGAATCTCTCGCCGGACACGCGTGGCTTGATACCGGACGAACAGCTTGCCCATGTGCGTCTCATGGCGGAGGTGATCAAGGAAACGTTCGCCAGGAATCTCGCGGTCGGCGGCAAACTCACTGCCGATACCTCCAACCAGGCGCACAAGCCATCACTCGCGCTGGATGGGAATCTCGACACATGGTGGGAAGCTGCTCCCGGACAGACGACGGCCACGCTGGTCTTGAAACTGCCGGTCGCCGTCACCTTTGACGTCGTTTCGTTGCAGGAAGCGGTGGATCACCGTGGTCAACGTATCGAGTCCTTTAGCATCGACGTTTGGGACGGCTCAAAGTGGAACCAGATGGACGAGCAGACAACGGTAGGCCACAAGCGGCTGCTGCGCTGGGACTCGCCCGTTACGACGGACCAGGTGCGCATCCGCATCACGGCTTCGCGTCTCGAACCGGCGCTGGCCGAAGTGGGGCTTTTCAAGCAGGCCGAGCTTGTTCAGCCCCCAGTCATCTCTGAGCGCGACCTCAACGGTTCTGTGACGATCAGCAGCTTGAAGGGCCTCCCCGTGGTTTACACGTTGGATGGCACAATGCCGACTCCCAGGTCCACCGTTTACAGCTCGCCCATCTCTCTTCCGCGCGGCGGCAGGGTGTACGCCGCCTGCCTGGCGTCGGATGGGCGAATCGGCATGATGGCTTCAAAATACTTCTCAGGTTTAGCACCGCTTGGCTGGAAGGTCGTGAGCACGGACAGTGAGGAAGCCAACGGTCCCGCAGTCAATGCGATTGACGGCAATCCCTCCACAATCTGGCAATCTCATCCGAGTGCGGATCTGGCATTGCCGCACCAACTTACCGTTGATATGGGAAGTCTGCACCGCATTGCCGGCTTCAGTTATCTCCCAAGCCGGGACGGAACCCGCATCGGAGTCGTTCAAAGTTACCGTTTTGAAACGAGCGTGGATGGACTCAACTGGACAACAGATGTTGACTCGGGCCATTTTGAGAACATCCGAAATAACCCCGAGCTTCAGGAAGTTACATTTGCTCCTGTCGATGCCCGATTTTTCCGTTTCACGGCCTTGCAGGAGCACGGCGCCAACGGCTCGGCGAGCGCGGCGGAGATTTCCGTTCTGCCCGCCGAGGGCGAAGGCGGCCGTTAACACGCCTCATGAAGGCGAGCGGCTCCGAGTAAGTCAAACGAGAACCGGAACGCCTGAACAAGGCAGTGTAATGTAGCCTGTCGGAGCCACTGGGAAGAGACCCACCGTTCCAACAAGTCAGGTGGTAGCTCAAGCTGTCGGCGAAGATCAACTCGTAACAGAATGGTCCGCTGTTGTAATCGAGACGCTGCGAGCTCTGGGGAACCCCTGAGTAAGTCCATGTTTTGAAGCTAAGCCGCCCTGAGACTTCATGCTGCCAAAACAATCACGATTCTCGCGTTAGAGGAACGGAGGGCCGCGATTCGACCTGTCTGGTGGTGATCACCAGCTTCGCGGGCGTCAGTTCCGGTCCTTCCCATCCATCCTTCACTGCCTCGACATGAATCTCGCCAGGGCGTTTCGTGCTTCGGATAATCACTTGAGCGAGCCCGTTAAAGAGCGAGCGTTTCGGATCCTTATCGCTCTCCTGGCAATTGGGATTACCGTTCCCCACACCAATGAGCGTTCCAGGACCCGAGATATTGAACGCAATGTTGTTGTCTGCGGTCGGCACCGGCCTTCCCTCATCATCGAGAGCCTCCACCTGCAAAATGGCCACGTCCTCGCCGTCCGCGTTGATCTCGGTACGATCCGCTGTTAGCCGGATGGAAGCCGTCGGCCCGGTCGTCTCCCGCTTGTCTGTCAGAACGATCTTGCCGTCCTTCAAACCGTGCGCCTCTATCACGCCCGGCTCGTACCTCACCTTCCATTCCACGTGTCCAAGGTGTGGAACCTTCTGGCGGCCAACACTCTTGCCGTTCACCACGAGTTCCACTTCGTCCAGATTGGAGTAAACCCAGACTGGAATCTCGTCGCCTTCCCTGCCGTGCCAGTTCCAGTGCGGGAATAGATGCAGCGAGGGCTCTTTGCGCCACCATGCTTTGTAGTAATAGAAGTAGTCCTTCGGGAAACCGCACATGTCCACAATGCCGAACTGGGAGTTAATCGAGGGCCAGCCATACGGGGTTGGCTCACCACGATAGTCAAAACCAGTCCAGGCGAACCCGCCCGCCTCCCAATCCTGCGTGCCGTAGAACGTCCACCATCCCTCCGGCGTCTCGCCCCACGGCACCACGCCGTTATAGCAGTTCACGGTGTTGCGCAGTCGGTCGGTCGTGTACTCGCCGCGCGTACTGATTGCACTCGACGTCTCCGATCCGTAAATCGGCCGCTTGGGATACTTCCTGTGAAACGGCTCGGGATACTTCCGGCTGTTGTAGTTAAAACCAATGATGTCGAGGGGCACGGAGAGGCCCTTTTCGTTATCTCCGTTGACGGGGGCGGAAACGACGCGCGTCGGATCGAGCTTATGGCATAGGTTCACCATGTCGGCCGCGATCCGTGCGCCCTGCTCTGCCATTGTGTCTTGCAGCAGCCACTCTTCGTTGCCAATGGACCAGATGATGATAGAGGGTGAGTTGCGATAGCGCTTCACCATCAGTTCGAGTTGTTGCATGCCCTCGGAACTCGAACTCATTTGGCGGGTCTCGCACATCATCATCACGCCCATGCGGTCGCAGGCATCCACCCATTCGGGCGTGGGCGCGTTGTGCGAGGTGCGCACGGCGTTGCAGCCCATCTCGCGCAGTACGGCAAGTCGGAACGATTGCACCCGGTCAGGCAGCGCCGCCCCCACGCCTGCGTGATCCTGGTGGTTGCATGTGCCCTGAATCTTGAGCAATTTGCCATTCAGAAAAAAGCCCTTGTCGGCATCGAAGACCGCCGTGCGAACCCCGAACGTGATACGCTCCGCATCGCGCACATTGCCGTCAGCCTCGACGGTCACGATCGCCGAGTACAGATTCGGCTCATCGACCGACCACAGCGCGGGGTTCGCAAGCCTCGCAGTAGCCGGGTAGGTCGATGATCCACCAACGGGGATGGATTGCGCTGGCGATTCGGCAGCGGCGACCGTCGCACCGCTGGCATCGAGGATTTTCCAGCTTACTCTGGCGCTTACGGCTTGCGTGCTCTCGTTCTGCACCACCGTAGAAAGAGATAGCTCGGCCGAGTCTTCATTCACCGTCGAGCGAACTACGCTTTCCCACTTGCCCAGATGGACAGCGTCGGTCTTGGTGAGCCAAACGTGCCGGTAAATTCCTGCACCCTCGTAAAACCAGCCGTCGCCGAAACTGGCATCGACCCGGAGGACGATATAGTTCTTCGCGCCGTAGGCAAGGAAGTCCGTGAGATCGAACCGGAAGGGAGCGTAGCCATTGTCGTTTCGGCCGATGAAACAGCCGTTGACGAAGACAAGCACGTCGCGAAAACCGCCGTCGAACTCAACCCAAATGCGGCGGCCCAGGTCGCTTGCGGGAATCTCGAATTCGCGACGGTACCAACCTACGCTGGTTTCAGGATAGCGGCGGCCGAGTGGCTTGTACCCGTGCGAGCGCAACGAACTGTCTCCGTTCCCTCCATCGTCATGCACGAACGGGAGTTCCACCGCCCAGTCGTGCGGAAGATCGAGTGCGCGCCACCCGGAATCGTCGAAACCGGCCTTTGCAAACTTGAAGTCGCCGGTCTTGGAAAAGTCGCTCTGGCCAAAACCGAATCCCAGGTCTTTTGAGGGATCCGTGCCATGACCGAATGTGAACTTCCAGCCGAAGTCGAAGAGCAGTTGTTCTCTCGGCGCAACGGCTGGAACAGCCTCGGCCGAGCCTTCCGGCGCATCGCCTCCTAGCAGCGCGGCAGTTCGGGCCCAGGTGGAGCGGGCGACGATGGAAGAGGTGGAAAGTGCGAGTCCGGAAGCAAGCAGGTCACGACGAGAGATGCGCGGCATAAGAGTCTCCAATGATTAAAGGTTAGGTCTCTGCGATAAGAATCGCGCAGATTGAACACGAAAGCTGATTGTGTGGCTGTCGACGGCTGTCAGCTCCAAGTTGCAATACACACGGCCGATTATTCCGCTAGGGGCCCATTGGAACGCAGCACGCCTGCGCAAGATTCGATGGTTGCGGCGGGAAACAGAACTCTCTTTCAAGAACAGAAACCTTGCCGGTACGTCCAGGCGCCGGATTTCCGGTTCGATCAAAGTCCGAGAACCATGATCGGCAATCGCGTTGTGCGCTTTCAATCTCGTCAGCATAAGGACTCCACCGTTTCATGCACCGCCTCGGTCCGCATTTAGCCGGCCAGGTCATGGTTGGCGAATGGTCAGCGTGGAGCCGGTATATTCAATGACACGATCCGGCGACGATTCCACCGCTTCTCCGGTTCCATGGCCCTCTCGTACCCAGACGATGTGGAACGTAATCGAGCTTGGCATGCCAGGGTAGCTACCGACACGGGCGCCTATAAACAGGGTCTTGTCCGCTTGGGACCACGTAATCGGGATGAGTGAATGTTCGCTTTTCTCGTAGTCGTAGTTGTCCCCTTCATCTCCATAAAGTTGAAATCGCCCATCCGCCCCGGGGTAAATGCGGAGCTCGATTGGATCCTCCGGCTTCTGCTCTGCATACTCGATTTCCGGGCCAAGCGGGAGAATCGATCCTGCGCGGATATAAAGCGGCATTCGATCCAGCGGAGCATCCGCCTGGAACTCCCGACTTCCCTGAACGGAAGCCCCCGTCCAGAAGTCGTACCAATCAGGTGAGTCGGGCAAGTAGACTGTGCGTTGTCTCGCCCCTTGTTCTAAGACAGGATTAACAAGGATGGCGGGACCGAACATAAACTCGTCTCCGCTATTCCAGGTCTTTGGGTCGTCGCGCCAATCCATCACGAGGGGTCTTTGGATCGTGTAGTCGTCGTCGTGGACGCGCCAGGCAAGCGAATAGATGTAGGGCATCAATCGATAGCGCAGCTTGTCGTAAGTCAATAGAACGGGTTCGACCTTGTCGTAGGTCCACAGCTCGTTATGATCCCTGTGGCCGTGGGTCCTGAAGATCGGGCAAAATGTTCCGTACTCAAACCAGCGAGCGTAGAGCTCCTGATAATCAGGATCGTCCAGGATTTTCATGTTGGGAGGCCAGTAGCCGCCAATGTCGGTTGTCCAGTAGGGATAACCGGACAATGCAAAATTCAGTCCTGCCGGAACCTGGTGACTCAGCGCCCAATAGGTAGTGTAGACATCTCCCGACCACACGGCCGCGCCGACGCGTTGTTGGCCGAGAAATGCCGACCGCGTCAGCAGGAAGACGCGCTTGCGATCGGTTGTATTCCTCCAATGTTCCTGCACTCCAAGTGTATGCAAAAAGGGAAACACGTTTGTGTATTCCGCGCCGTTGCCGATCGCGAGACTTTTGTTACGCAAAATCGCATCGCCCATGTGCGGCCAATACTCTTCCGGCTCCGCACTATCGAGCCAAAATGCATCCCATCCTTCTTTCAGGAGCTTGCCTGGCAAGCGCTTCCAGTAGATGTCGCGTGCGACAGGATTACTTGCATCGTAGACGTGCGCGTTCGGAACCAGCAGATTTCTTGCTTCAAGCTCCTTGTACGTTTCGGATGCGGGATCAAGCAAACCCCAGACGGAGATCATGGCGTGTACGTTCTCGTTGTGTAGAGTTTCGAGATCCTTCGCCACGTCATGATAATTCGCATTGAACTCTGGATCGCCCTCCGTCTTCCACCAAAACCAATCCTGCACCACTGCATCCATCGGGATGTGTTCCTCACGGTACCGTTGCGCGATGTTCTGAATCTCATCGAGCGACATGTAACGGTCTTTCGACTGGAAGAATCCATACGCCCACTTCGGCAACATGGGAACATGGCCGGTCATAGTGCGGTACTTGCGAATGATTGTGTCCATCTCCGGACCGTAGATCAGGAAGTAATCGATCGAATTGCCGGCGATGGAACTGAACTTGAGCTCGCTTGGAAAACGATTATCGACGTAGGTCAAAGCGGCCGTGTTCCACATCAGCGCGTATCCCTTATTCGAAACCAGGAGTGGAATCGCTACATCCGTGTTGTTCTGTCCGAGCTCTACGGTGGCGCCCCTGTAGTTGAACATTCCGCTCTGGTGCTGGCCTAGCCCGTAAAAAGCATCGGTAACCGATGGAGAAAAGCGGTCCGTAATCTGGAATGTGTGATCGCCGTTCTGCTCCACAGGCTCATAAGTGCGCGGCACGCTCCCACCCTCATTCAGCAGGACGCTTCCCGCAGCGGTACGAAACGAAAGATTGCCGCGCTCAACATTAAAATGCACTTCGAGTTCCGCCGTCTTGACGCTTGCTGATCTTGCATCCTCTGCAAACACGAATGGAGCACCAGGGCACGATTGACTTGCATCGAGCATCCACGGGTGCTGCTCAGGTGCAGTAGTTTCAGCATTCGGCTTCACCACGACGTGAATCACCGCATCGGTGCATACAGTAATCTGGATGACTTCATTGCCAACGGTGGCATGGATGCCATGCGCCGTTTGCTGAGCCGCAACCGGCGGCAACTGAGGCATATTTTGGCCTGGCATCTGTGACCAGCCGCTCTGCGCCCCTGAGAACAGGATGAAAATCAACAGAAGTCGAGACCTAACATCTGGCAGAATACGCAACAGATTATCTGCAGCGAGCCGAAACATATTTGATTTCACCTTTCTCCTCGCCCTTTTGTTCCTTCTCTTTCATTTGCGGCACCAGTCTCCACATGTGATGCCCTGCAAGTTATCATCCGGCCGATGGCAGTTGTTGCGCCTTCGTGATCCATGGACAGGACAACAAGAGTCTTCAACATCGGTCCTGAGGCACGTGCTATGAAGCCCTACCGGTCTTCTTTCTCGCCTGGACTACGTCAGAAGCAAGCAGCCCATCCTTGTCCGGGGAAAATCGACAACCAGTTGATGTTCCTCCTGTGTCAGATTGATCCCAAGCTCAGTCGGGAAGAGGATTCGCGGCTGCTTCAAAACGATCGGGATTGTCACACGAGAGGGTCCATCCAGCCGCCACACTGCAATCCAGGTCAATTCGGGGGCCCGCATTCCCAGTGAAATTGGAGAGTTCGAATCCGTAACATCCGGCATTCCCAGTGGGTAAAAAGGCATAGCCTTAGGAACGTGCTTGCGCAGTATGTTCTTATACAGCTCAATTCCCGTGCGAACCTGCTGGAATGCATCACTTGATATCTCGTCCAATCTTCCACTTTGGTGAATCCGGCATACCATGCCGGTTACCATGTTGAAGCTCGCGCTGTCAGAGTCGCCGTTCGCGGTTGGATAAGACCAAATGGCCGCCTGTTCCGGCAAGATACCCGCTGAAGCCCCAGTCAGGATCGCCGGCATCCTGAGGTAGTCCTCCTGATCGGTGACGGACTGAATCTGAAAATGGGAAAGCTGGGCATAGTCCATCCGCCCTCCGCCGCTCCCGCAATTCTCCAGAATCAGGTCGGGATACCGTTCGAGAATTCGATCAATCCACGCTAGATAGGCTCGGTCATGCTCCAGTAATCCTTGCCCGACACTGTCTGCGTGAAGGTCAGTTCCCAGGAGCGAGTCCGTGTTGTAATCCATCTTGATGTAGCCCACGCCGTAATCATGTACGACTCGCTCAATGACCTGATCGAGGTAGGATCGAACATCCGGATTCCGAAAATCCAGCAGATACCGCGAGTTCTTCAAAACCCTTTTGCCGTGCCGCATGAAGAACCAGTCGTCGGGCTTCGATGCCAAGGTTGAGCGAGCCCCCGCCACCTCAGGTTCCAGCCAGAGTCCTGGCGTCATCCCGGAATCCCTGATTTTATCGAGCACATACTTGAGCCCATGCGACCAGCGCGTTTGAGAAGGCTCCCAGGCGCCAGTGGTCTGGCTCCAATCCTCATTGAGCTCGGCGTACCAGCCTGCATCGATCACGTAGTACTCGCAACCCGCTGAGGCTGCCGCCTCGATCATCGGCAGTTCTTTGGCTTCAGTAGGATCGCCCCAAAGGCAATTCATGTAATCGTTAAAGATGACCGGGCACCGATCGCCGTCCTTGCGAGAGCGCTTGCAGGCAAGCCTGCGATAAATTGTGAGGGCATCCACCGCATCCGTGAAGTCCCCCTTAACGCATCCAATGGCAACTGGTACGGTTTCATAGCTCTGCCCAGGTTGCAGGTTCTTCCAGGCATCTGCATGCAAGTCGTCGGGACCGCCAAGATAGGCATATACATCGTTGGCACTATTTCCACGTGCAGACACATTCGAGATTTCCCAATACCAAGACCCATCGTGTTCGATCTGCCAGAACCAGACCAGTCCGAGATGCGTGTTTTCCACGATGGCCATCGGCAAGTACTTCTCCGTCGACCAGGATCCAACACTGTCTGCCGACGCTTCAGACCAACTCGTCCGCTCATTCTCAACAAAGCCCAGTTCCGACGGCCTGAACGTATGCCACTGCCCTTCGGCCATCCAACTGTTCACTGCCAGATGGATTCTTAGCTCGCTATCGAAATGCTGAGGATCCGCCAGCCCATGCAGCATCGCCGAACTCAAAAAGTCAATGCCGACGGGAGCCTTCCCGTCGTTGGTAATCTTCGTTTGGCGCCGCACCATGGGCGCATTCGTAAATGCCTCGTAGACCGACTCAACACGGAGAGAGAGAGTAGAGTCTTTGTGTGAGAGAGTCAAACGCTGACCGTTCGGTGTGGGTTCCTCCCGTTTGCCGACGAATTGTAAACGGATGCCCGGCATTCCCACGGCTGATTTCATGCCCGGGTCTGGCCAACTCTCCCCGGTACACTGGAGCGCCACCTCAACTCCGTTGGAAGCGCTCGCGCCCTGCCCAAGTGGAATGCCCATCGGCACACAACGTCCTTGGCGCAGCCGGCCAGCCGACGGCGTAAACGAGAACTTCAGGAACTCCGTTGACCAGTCAAATGGACTGTATGGAGCGAGTTCGGCGGCCTCAGCGATACTGCTAATGCCGGGCAGAAATGAGCCCAGCATGACCCCGCCGGCGTGCAAAAACCTGCGACGGTCCATAATCCCATTCTCAAATCTGATTGAACGGACAATTGTCTTCTTGACTCACACAGCATGCCCGAAAGCAATCGCTAACTTTATCGTGCAGCGTATAATCGAGGTGGCCAAGATGTCAAGAACACAGGACACTAGACTTGCCGAGACCCCCGATGTTCTGGTGGACGCGCGGCGCCAGCGGACGTGTGTGCCGGTGCTCGATTTTGTCGTCGGCGGCGTAGAGTTCGTCACCATGGCGGGGCCGTGTTCGGTGGAAACCGAGTCTCAGCTCATGGCCACGGCCCATCATGTTCGCCGCGCCGGAGCGCGCATTCTGCGCGGAGGCGCCTTCAAGCCGCGTAGTTCTCCCTATGCGTTTCAAGGTCTGGGCCTGGAAGGCCTGAAGCTGCTTGCCGCGGCGCGCGAAGAGACCGGTCTTGCCGTCGTCACTGAGGTGATGTCGGAGTGCGACGTTCCGCTGGTCGCCGAGTATGCCGACATTTTGCAGATCGGCTCGCGCAGCATGGAGAATTACACGCTGCTGGAAGCGGCGGCACGATCGGGTAAGCCGATCCTCCTGAAGCGCGGTATGGTGGCCACCATCGCCGACTTGCTGCGCTCGGCGCAGTTGATCCTAGGCAACGGCAACCCCAACGTCATCCTGTGCGAGCGCGGCATCCGCACCTTTGAAACAACCATGCGCAATACCTTCGATGCCGCCGCCATTGCGTTCCTCAAGCAGGTTACTCACCTGCCGGTGATCGCCGATCCCAGCCACGCGGCGGGATATCGCGACCTGGTTCCAGGGCTGGCGCGGATCGCCATCGCCGCCGGCGCAGACGGCCTTCTCGTCGAGGTGCACCCCAATCCCGACCAGGCATGGAGCGATGGCGAGCAGTCGCTGGACTTCGCGGAATTCGACGCCATGATGACCGCGCTTCAGCCCTGGATCGAACTGCGCGCAATGGCGTCGGGCGAAGAGGGGCTGGAACAGGGTGAATTTGCTTTGAAACGCACTGGCGATGGCGCGATTTAAATGCAGCAGACCGTTACTTTACCCGCAAATATTGCACACTCGCCAATCCGGCGAAATTGGCTGCAGACAACGATTCAGATATCGCATACTTCACATTAACCATGATATAAGGAGCTATGCCCACGAGGATGAAGGACATCGCGCGTGACCTCGGGGTGTCCGTGGTCACAGTTTCGAAGGTGCTACGGAACCACGAAGACATTAGCGAAGCGACCCGGAAGCGAGTTCTGGACCGTGTTAAGGAACTTGACTACACCCCGAATCTAACTGCACGTGGCTTGGTCACCGGAAAGACATATCTGGTTGGTCTTGTGGTGCCCGACCTGTTGCACCCGTTCTTTGCCCAAGTAGCAAAATCACTTTCGAGGGCGCTTCTAAAGAAGGGTTACTGCCTCACAATTTCGACCTCGGAAGAGGATGCCGAGCTGGAAAAGCATGAGATCAACCGACTCTTGGGCCGCCGGTTGGATGCTCTCGTCATCGCATCCTCATCCACCGACCCATCTGTATTCGAGCGTATCCAAAGGCAAGGGCTGCCATTGGTTTTGATAGACCGCAATCTTCCGGAGCTGAACGCCAACTATGTTGGTAACGACGACGAGGCGATCGGGTTATTGGCCACAGAACATCTCATTGAAATGGGGTGCAAGAGGATTGCTCACTTACGTGGGCCTGACAATAGCCCAGGCGCCGGGCGTCTCAAGGGATATCAAAATGCCCTGGCCAAACACAAGTTGAAGTCCCTTTCAGGTTATGTGTCCATGCCGAGGCTGGTGGACGTGCAAAGCAGGGAAAGCGGAGCGGAATTGATGCGGCAGCTGCTGGCCCTGAATCCTCGTCCCGATGGAGTATTTTGCTATAACGATCCCATGGCAATTGGAGCAATTCATGCCATTCTCGATGCAGGCTTAAGAGTGCCGGGGGACATCGCTGTCATAGGATCTGGGAATCTCCATTATGATACTGAACTCCGCATCCCTCTATCGAGCATCGATCAACAGACCGACATGATCGGCGAGCGCGCTGGGCGTTTGACCTTGTCGTTACTGGAATCAAAGACTCGTCCACGCAACAAGACCATCATCATACAACCTCAACTTGTGGTTCGGGCTTCGACAGATAAGAATGCGGTGATCGAGCAGGTAGCCTTGCCATTGAATGCGACGCCGGGCACGAACAGGCATGCATGAATCTCGGGCTCCTGCCGGCCAATGCCAGACTGCCTGGACTGCCGTCAACGTATCGCGCCGTAGCCGGGGCATTCAGCGAAGGCCGGAGGCGGCAGGTCGTTCTTTGGACCGGTGCAAGGGCGCGCAAGATCATCGGGCTGGATAAGCGATCCACCGCTGGAACTCCGGGCGAAACTGGAGTGATTCTTCTTAGCGTGCCGGACGCAGCGAGGCGGGCAAAGCCGGGTTTCTTGCTGGCAATGTGATCCCGGCTATCGATAGCAAGCCGGTCAGGGACACCCAGGTTTTGATGCGGAATTCGGGGCAAGTCCATTCCGGTGGGAGGGAGAGCGTGACGATCATCCGCTTTCAGCAAGAGTCCACGGCTAAAATTCAATGGAAATCACTTCGGGAGATAGCGCTGCATGGTGAATTCAGGAATCCTAAACCCGAAAATCAACTTGTTGCTTAGCCTTGTCCGGCATACCAATACCCTGGTCATTGCTGACCGGGGGTTTCCTTTTTGGAAGGAAGTTGAGACGGTAGATATTTCCTTGGTCGATGACATGCCTCGAGTTCTCGATGTGTTGGCAGCCATTCGCAGCAACTTCAGTGTGGCCCGAGCTTTCATGGCTCAGGAGTTTAACGAGGCAAATAGCCCTGAGACGATCCTGAAATTTAAGCGCGCGTTGGATGGTATTGCACTTGAATTCGAGCCTCACATCAACCTCAAGAAACGAGTGCCGCATGCCATCGGGATCATTCGCACCGGTGACACGATTCAGTATGCAAACCTAGTGCTGGAGTCCGGCTAGGCTTCTCTCCGAATACTCTCGCACAGCAAGGCTGGCTTTGTTGCAGAGGGTTGGATCACGCAATTCGATCACGTACAGGCTCAGAGTCCGGCTTGCAAACTACCCTCGCCCGCGCCTGCGACAAGCCCCGGCCCGCCAGTCGCCAGGGTAGGCCCCTTCAGCCAGTATCCAATCGGCCAAAAGAAGAAGGCAGGTTGACACTCGATCATTGCAGGTGTATTCTCCCGTAAAGTTAGCGGTAACTCTATTCTGGCGCAAAGGCAGATCGCATGTCCAATCCCGCCGCAACCGTTCCCGTCAATCCGGCGGGAATCCCGCAACGTACTCTCTATACTGGGGCAATCATGCCGGCCATCGGCCTGGGCACCTTTGGATCCGACCACGTCTCCGCGGCCGAGATCGCCGAGGTGGTGAAGGGCGCTGCCGCGGCAGGCTACCGGCACTTCGACTGCGCTTCGGTTTACGGCAACGAGGCCGAGATCGGCGCGTCGATTGAGGAAATTCTCCGCGGCGGAATCCGGCGCGAAGATCTTTGGATCACCTCGAAGCTTTGGAACGACAAGCATGGCGAGGACGATGTGATCGCCTCCTGCCGCCAGTCGCTTTCCGATCTGCGCCTCGACTACCTTGATCTTTACCTGGTGCATTGGCCGTTCCCGAATTTTCATCCTCCAGGCTGCGACGTCACCTCGCGCTCTCCTGACGCCAAGCCCTATATCCACGCGAACTACATGAAGACCTGGCGCAAGATGGAAGAACTGGTGGACATGGGCCTGGTGCGGCACATTGGCACCTCGAACATGACCATCCCAAAACTGAAGCTAGTTCTGCGCGACGCCCGCATCAAGCCCGTGGTGAACGAAATGGAGCTGCACCCGCATTTTCAGCAGCCGAAGCTGTTCAAATTCGTGGTCGTGAACGGCATAAAGCCCGTCGGTTACTGCCCCATCGGCTCGCCGGGACGGCCGGAGCGCGACCGCACCCCGGAGGACACCGCGCCCACCGAGGATCCCGTGGTCCTTCGCATCGCCGAGCGCCATGGGATTCATCCCGCGGTGGTATGCATCAAGTGGGCGGTGCAGCGCGGGCAAACACCCATTCCTTTTTCTGTCCATCATTACCGCGCCAATCTCGAGGGCGTCGTGGGAGATCCGCTGACCGACGAGGAGATGCGCTCCATCGCCGGCCTCGATCGCAACTGCCGCTTGATCAAAGGCCAGGTCTTCCTGTGGAAAGAGGGCCAGACCTGGGAAGATCTTTGGGACGTAAACGGAGAGATCACGCCGCCGTAAACCGCGTGAGGCTTTTCGAGCACCGCTTAAGATCGATCGGGAGCGATCCAGATGAAAGCCACGATGACCGCAGCGTTCCTTCCGGGCGACTCAACCGTTGAGATGCGCACGGTGCCTGTTCCGGAGCCGGGCCACGGTGAAGCTCTATTGCGCGTGAAGGCGTCGACGATCTGCGGCTCCGATATTCGCTGCATTTACCACGAGCACCTGGGCAAAGGCCCGGAAGGCTACCAGGGCGTGATTGCCGGGCATGAGCCCGCGGGCCAGATCGTCGCCACGGGCCCGGGCTGCCGCCGCTTCAAATCCGGCGACCGGGTGATTGTCTATCACATCTCGGGCTGCGGCGTCTGCAACGACTGCCGGCGCGGCTACATGATCTCCTGCACCAGCGAAAAATATCGCCGCGCCTACGGCTGGCAGCGCGACGGAGGCATGGCCGAGTACATGGTGGCCGAGGCAAAAGACCTCATCGCCCTGCCCGACGAACTCTCTTACGGCGATGGCGCGCAGGTTGCGTGCGGATTCGGCACCGTCTACGAGGGACTGGAAAAGATCGGCATTAACGGCAATCACGCTGTGCTCATTACTGGCCTGGGCCCTGTAGGTCTGGCCACCGGCGCGCTTTGCCGCAAGCTCGGCGCGCAGAAAATCATCGGCATCGACGTGGTGCTCGAGCGCATGGAGATCGCGCTCAATCTCGGCCTCTGCGACGTGGTTCTCGCGTCCGGCCCCGACAATGTCGCCGAAGTCAGGCGTCTCACCGGAGGCATGGGCGTGGAGCGCGCCGTCGACTGCTCGGCGAATGACGCCGCGCGGGCCACGGCGATTCGCGCCACCCGCAAGTGGGGCCGGATTGTTTTTCTCGGCGAAGGTGGGCGCGTCGAATTCAATCCCTCACCCGACATGATTCATGACCAAAAGACGCTCTACGGCTCGTGGGTTACATCCACCTGGCTGATGGAAGAGCTTGTGGAGCGGCTCGTGCGCTGGAACCTGCATCCGGCTGAAATCATCACGCATCGCTTTCCGCTGGAGCGCGCCGCCGAGGCGTATGCGCTGATGGCCTCAGGGAAATGCGGCAAAGTCGCCGTTTGCGCGGACGAAGAACTGAAGTAAACCGGGATCGAGGACAGAAACCATGACCGTCGCGCCGGGGATCACGAAACCGGACTGGAAACGCCAACTGAAAGCGTTTTTGCCGCTCTTCGGCCATCGCAATTGGATCGTGGTTGCGGATTCGGCTTATCCGGCGCAGTCCAGGGCCGGCATCGATACCTTCGTCTCCGGCGCCGGCCAGGTTGAAGTCGCTCGCACCGTGCTCAGCGCCATTGCGGCCAGCAAACACGTCCGCGCCAACATTTATCTCGACCAGGAATTGCAATTCATCCCGGAAAGTGATGCGCCGGGCGTTTCCCGCTACCGCACCCAACTTGCGGAGCTGCTTAAGTCCGCAAAGACAACCACTCTGCCCCACGAGCAGATCATTGCCAAGCTCGACCAGACCGCTCAAACATTCCGCGTCTTCATCATCAAGACCGAACTCGCGATTCCTTACACCTCAATCTTTTTCGAACTCGACTGTGGTTATTGGAGCACCGACGCGGAACAGCGCCTCCGTCGGGCGATGGCTGCTTCTGCCGCAAAGTAGGAAGGGCACTTGTGGCTGGTGTCGTGCGGAACTCAATTTGCTTGCTCGAACCAACGCAGGAAAGGAATGTCTTCTCATGAAAGTGAATCGCAGGGAAATGCTGCAATGGATGGGCGGCGCATGCTCCGCCCTGGCTTTGTCGAAGTTTGCGCGTTCGCAACAGGCGGCGCCGAGCGGCCCCTTCCTGCCAACCAGAGAATCTCTACAGGCGTACAGGATTCCTGACTGGTTTCGCGATGCCAAATTCGGCATCTGGGCGCACTGGGGGCCGCAGTCGGCGATTGAAGATGGCGACTGGTACGCCCGCAACATGTACGTGCAGGGCCAGCCGCAGTATTTGTACCACTGCGAAACGTATGGCCATCCTTCCAAGGTTGGTTACAAAGACCTGGTGAACATCTGGAAAGCGGAGAAATGGGATCCGGATCATCTGATGGGCCTCTACAAAAAGGCAGGTGCAAAGTACTTCTTCTCGATGGGCGTGCATCACGACAACTTCGACCTGTGGAACTCGAAGTACACGCGCTGGAACGCGGTGAACATGGGGCCGAAGAAGGACGTGGTGGGTCTGTGGCAGAAAGCTGCGCGCAATCACGGCCTGCGCTTCGGCGTAAGCGAGCACTTGTGGATCAGCTACAAATGGTTCGCCGTGAGCCATGGCGCCGACAAGACCGGGCCACTTGCCGGCGTTCCCTACGATGGCGTCGATTCGCACTACGCCGACTTGTATCACGACGCGGGCTGCGTTCCGTTCATCGACAAGCTGGACTGGAACGACGACGGCATTCCCGATTCGTGGCGGCAGGAATATCTCAATCGCATGACCGATCTCATCGACAAGTATCACCCCGACATTCTCTACACCGACGGCCACCTTCCCTTCGAGGAATATGGCCTGAAGATGGTGTCGCACCTTTACAACGAAAGCGCGCGGTTGAATGGAGGCACTGTCGAAGCGGTCTACACCAGCAAAGAGGCGACGGATTGCGCAGTCGGTACCTGTGCTCTCGACCACGAGCGCGGCGTGGCGGATGGCATCGCGGAAAATCCCTGGCAAACCGATACATGCATCGGACAGTGGCACTATAAACGTGGGATCAAGTACAAAACGCCCAAGAAGGTGATCGATCTGCTGACCGATATCGTGAGCAAGAACGGCAACCTGCTGCTGAACTTCCCGTTGCCCAGCTCGGGCCAACTGGACTTTGAGGAGATGGAGGTGCTGGAAGGCGTCACCGATTGGATGCAGATCAACAGCGAAGGCATCTACGCGACGCGCCCCTGGAAGATCTACGGCGAAGGTCCCTCTACGCAAGTGAAAATCGTCACCGGGAATTTCAACGAAGATAAGCAGAACGACCTCACCGCCGAGGATGTGCGCTTCACAACGAAGGGCAGCACGCTTTACGCCTTCGTCATGGGATGGCCTGAGAAGGAAGCCAAAGTGCAGGCTCTTGGCCTCGCAAGCTCACAGCAGCCGGGCAAGATTCTCAAGGTGGAACTGCTAGGGTATACAGGCAATCTGAATTGGAAGCAGGACGATACTGCGTTAAAGGTCCAGATGCCTGCAGAAAAGATCTCCGATATCGGCATCACGCTGAAAATCGTTTTGGCGTAAAGGGAGCATCCGCTCCAGCGCATCGTTCACCCCTCGTTCCAGGAGGAAGAAATCACCGTGAGCAACTCCGTCGGGCCAGGCAACTCGCCCTCGCTGAACAAGAACGAAGACATTGAGGCCCCATTAATTCCCGCAGGGAGGCTGTTGCCGTTTCTCGTGATCACGCCCCTATTCTTTTTGTGGGCAATTCCCAATAACCTGACCGATTTTCTGATTCGGCAGTTCATGAAGTCATTTGAGATCAACCGATCGGGAGCTGCGGAAATCCAGATCGCGAATTTCGTCGGTTATTTTTTGATGGCAATCCCGGCGGGATTCGTTATGCGGCGCCTTGGCTATAAGCTTGGCCTCGTGATTGGCCTGCTTCTGCTGTTTGCGGGGTGCTGGCTCTTCTGGCCGGCGGCTCGTGCGGAAAGCTATCCCTTTTTCATCGCTGCACAAGGAGTAATTGGGTGCGGCCTTTCGTTCCTTGAGACCGGGGCAAATCCCTTCATCGCCCAGTTGGGATCGTCGGCCTCAAGCGAGCGGCGGCTGAATTTCTCACAGGCGTTTAATCCGCTGGGGTCAATCTCTGTGGGCTTTATCGGGACCATCTTCATCTTTTCCGGAGTGGAGCTGAACGCCGGGCAGAAGGCTGTCCAGCAGGCCGCTGGAACCTATCAAATGTATCTGCATTCTGAGACCATGCGTGTGGTTCCCACATATTTGGCGCTTGGATCGGTAGCGCTCGTGTGGGCGGTCCTGATCCTGCTCATAAAGTTCCCGGACCTGAGCAGCGAAGATACTTCGGAGAGCTCGCCGAGCGGCCAGATGCACGTGCGGTTATTTCAGAGGCATTATGTGTGCGCCATCGTGGCGCAGTTCCTTTACGTGGGCGCGCAGGTGGGAACATGGAGCTACTTCATCCTCTACGTACGTTCCGCGACGGGAGTGGGTGACAAGTCCGCCGGCTACATGCTCACCGGAACGCTTGCGGCGTTTGCCGTGGGGCGATTCAGCTCCGCGTGGCTGATGCGCCGCTTCCACGCGCGGCAGATGCTGGCGTTATACTCGGCCGCGAATGTGGCGCTGTGCCTGATTGCCGTCGTGTATCCAAGCTGGTTCGGCGTGGGCTGCCTGCTTACGACGAGCCTGTTCATGTCGATCATGTTCCCGACCATCTTCGCCCTTGGTTTGAAAGGGATGGGCGATAAGACCAAGACTGCGGGATCCGGGCTGGTGATGGCAATTCTGGGGGGTGCAGCGCTGACCAAGCTGATGGGCATCGTGGCAGATCGCAGTGGATTGCAGGCAGCCTACGTGGTTCCTCTCGTCTGCTACATCTGCGTGGCCGTGTATGCGTGGCTGTTCGCCGAGGCGAAGGTCGGCGAGGCGTTGGGATAAGGGTAGAGAGTCTGATCGGCCCCGGCTATTTGAACCGCCTCGAACGTTATTCTTCGACCAGACGGCGCACGGGTGGTCCTACGACATTTTGACCGGGCGCATTGAGGAGCACGACGAGCACCAACGGAAGTTCTTGCCTCTGGTGCGATGAGTGCCCGTCCGTCAATGCGAAACTTCGTCACTTACAGGCACTGTACTCCGCGCCGTTTTGTCCCCGGCCGCGAGGCGGTCACGCTCCGTTTTCACGAAAGCGTGGACCAACTCGATGTGCGCTTCCTGCGCCGATAGAATCTCGCGAATGGACGTAGGGAGGTAGGTCTCCAAGGCTTTGATGTAGACTTCGTTGACGGCTTCTTCGCCCTGCTCGGCCGTGATCAGCAGCGTGTGATCGCCGCCCATGAACCTGGACTTGATGCGAGCCCATGTGCGATGAAGGGCCGCTACCGCGCTGCCCTTCTCTCGGAATCGGCTCACGCCTCGCTGGCGGAGGGTCGTCTCCAGTTGGTCGATAAATTGCGCGCGCAGCAGTGACTCAGTGAAGAAATATCGCGTGAGGGTTTGATCCTGAAGCCTTTCGCCCACAGTGGCAAGCGCGCACTGGAAGATTTCGCCTATTTCGCAGGTTTCACCTGTTTCGCATTTTCTTGGGACAGATTTAGGGACAGCGGGTATTAAATAACATGAGCATCTTCAGCCCGGACAAGATTCTTAACCTGCATTCGATACCCCTCAGCATTGATTACCATCAAGGTCGCAAGCCCGACCTCCGCAAGGTGGGCAGAGACATCTACGAAGTGCTCACGAACACTGGACGCCATGGATACAAGCAGCGGATGCGCAAGCGGACGATCAAGATTGAGCCAGAGCAAAACTACGCGCCCAGCGAGGTCGCAGCGATCCTGAACGTGAGCTACGATGCTGCATTGCGGCTCATGCAGAAGATGAAGGGCGTGGTCGATTTGGGGACGCCGGCGCGACGATACAAGCGGGGCAAGAAGAAGCTGCGCATCAGCGGCAAGAATCTGTTGGCGTTCCTCAGACGTAAGACGAGAGACTAAGGTCTGCCCCTCCTTTACTTCCGTAATGCGAGGCGGCTTCTTTACCTAATTCTGTAAGTCTCGCTGTACGCCGAGCAGCGCAAACTGCGGAGCTCTAGAGTCAATGTCGTACTCAAGGACCACCAAAAACCACGTGGCACTGTACGCGCCCGTCGCTCCTTCGAGGCGTCGGGGAACGTTCTTGCTGAACTCGCATCCCAAGTGGCTGGGGACAGTTGGTCAACTACGGAACTAAAGGACAAATTAGAGTCGTTCCACGTGAACCATCCGCGCCTCTACAGGCTCCTTGAGCAAAAGCTCACCGAACTGCATAGGTTCGCCGCCAGATAGACTCTGGCTTTCAATGACAGGTAGAGAGGGTTTGAACCTCCGACCCCCTGGTCCCGAACTGGCGATGTCTTGTATAATCAACAACTTATGAATCTAGAGTATGGTGCTTCAGTCGCAAAAGCCATTCAGATTCCTTTAGGTAGCTTTCACTCATTTTCAATTGGGAACCCCAGTGTGGGAACCCCCTCCGATGATGTGTCGGAGAGATTCTCATCAGTTGGGAGACCGGTGGATTTTGAGCAGACCCTTGTCTACGGCGGACCTAAGGACACAAAGGGCTATTCGGCGAGGGCCCCAACATGGTGACAGCCGGCAAGTTTCAGGGAAATAGCACTGCCAAGCTCGGGGCCAAAGACATTCGATTCACGCGGACAAAAAATAATAAAGTCGTCTACGCGATTATCATTGGACTTCCGAACGAAGAGATGACCATCGAAGCTCTTGGGCTCTCGAGCTCGAACGCTCCTGGCAGAATTGCCAAAGTCGACGTGCTGGGATCGAACCAAACCCCAGTGTGGAGACAATCCAATGATGGCCTGACGATCAAACTGCCCGAAGGGATTGTTGGAATTCCTGAGTGCGCGGTCACGGTAAAGACCTACTTGTCCTGAGCTTCTGTTCGCCGCATGAATCTTCCGATCAGGATCGGGCTTCACCAAATTCGCTGAAGAGGTTCAGGGAAGAAGAATACGGTAAAGGGAGGTGCGCGTGCTAAACTCACTTTCCTTATTGCGTTTGCTTGCTACAATTTGTGCGCGAGCTTCTCGCAGTTGCAAACATATGAAAACGCGAATCAGTTTTGCACTTATGCTCCCACTGGCGCTCACTGCTGTGGGTACCACGTTGACCATGGCGCAACAGGCACCCAATATTCCTCCGCCCAGACCGCAAGGTCCATGTGACATCTATGCCGCCGCCGGCGACCCCTGCGTGGCCGCCCACAGCACCACACGCGCGCTGTATGCCTCCTACAACGGCCCGCTCTACCAAGTCCTGCGCCAGTCGGATGGGAGGACCCTCGACATCGGTGTTGTCCAGCCCTCCGCATCGTCGATCCAGCACCCAGGCGGATACGCCGACGCGGCCGCACAGGATGCGTTTTGCGCGAACACCTACTGCTGGATCGTCAAGATCTACGATCAGTCCGGGAAGCACAACGACCTCACACAGGCGCCTCGCGGCGGATTCAGCGGCCCGGCCATGGGTGGGTTCAACAACGTCCCGGTCGCCGACATGGCGCCGATTACGATCATGGGCCACAAGGTTTACGGCGTCTTCATCGAGCCGGGCATGGGCCTCCGCGAGGACGACGCGAAGGGCACCGCAGTGGACGACCAGGCGGAGGGGCAGTACTGGGTCATCAACGGCCGGCACTTCAACTCCGGCTGCTGCTTCGACTATGGCAACGCCGAGATCGACAGCCGCGACGACGACAACGGCACGATGGAGACCGCCTACTTCGGCGACGCCCCCTGGTGGTATCTCGGGAACCCTCCCGGCCCATGGGTCATGACCGACCAGGAGAACAATCTCGTCGGCTGCGTGAATCCGGACGGATCCAAGCTCTGCGCAAGTTTGCCGGACATCGACTGGCGGTTCGTGACCGCGATGGCCAAGGGCGAACCGCACTATTGGACCAGCATGGGCGGCGACGCGCAGCGGGGCGCGCTGTCGGTCATGTTCGACGGGCCGCGGGTCAACGGCACCTACGACCCGATGCGCAAGCAGGGCGCCATCCTCCTGGGCAACGGCGGCGATAACAGCAACAGTTCGCAGGGCACCTTCTATGAAGGCGCGATGACGGCAGCGGGCACCTTCCCGACGGACGAAACCGACCAGCTGGTGCAGGCCAACATCGTGGCTGCCAGGTACGACGTGCAGCGGCTGAGCTTGGCGCCGGCTTCGGCAACGGCCACTCCGCCAGGACTCCAGACGTTCTCACCGCGGTCCTCGCAGGACACCACCGTGAGGTTCACGAATACCACGGGGGTGCCCGTCGTGGGCGTCATGTTGAGCATTTCCATGCCGAACAAGCAGTGGACCTCCTTTGTTCAGGGCGCCACTGAGACCTCGAAGACGTTCGCTGACCCGGTGGCGCCGGGTACGAGCGTGAGCGCAACCTTCAAGGTCACCTCGGGCCGGGAAGCCTTCAGTGGAGACTTGGTCGCGAATGCCTCGTGGACGAACCAGACCAGCGGCGCGAAGCAATCCGAGACCACGGCCGAGAAGGTGCGCAACGTCAGCCCGGTCAAGATTAACGAGTTCCGCATTAGCAGCGGTTCTCCCGCCAACTCGACGGATTCGTTCATCGAGCTCTACAACGCCGGCGCCAGTGACGCCTACATATCCAACTGGACATTGACCGAGCACACGGCCCAGCAGGCCATCTTCTCGACGATCAACGTCCCCGCCGGAACGAAGCTCGCGGCCGGCGGCTTCTACCTGCTCGGCCTCTCCAACTCCGGTCTGGCGGTCTCGGTGCGCGCGGGCGAAACCACCCTCTACGTCAGGAGCACGGCCGGCATGACGGCTGGCGATACGATCGGCATCGACACGGGCTCCAACTTGGAGACCCACAAGATCGTGAGCATCGGGGCGGCGGCCAGCAGCAGTACGACGCTGTGGCAGCCTCTCCCCGAGGGTCCGGTGATTACGATTCCCGTCGGCTCAACCAACGTGCCTATCACGAGCACGGCAGGCTTTGCAGTCGGCGGGAAAATCGCCCTCGGCTATGGCGCCGCCTACCCGGCCGTCGCAAGGGCCATCGAGCAGTACGAAGTGGCCACAGTCACCGCGGTCGGCAAGCCGGGTACACAAGCCTACCTGGCGACGGATGCGCCAGCCGGCTCGACGAACATCAAGGTGACGTCCATCGCCAACATCTCGGCCGGTGACAAGATCAGATTAGATATCGACAGTGTCGCTCATGGGATCGAGATCGTCACGGTCGCGAACGTCGGCACGCAGGCAAACCAAACGAATCTCTCGGCGGATGCGAGCGCCGGCGCGACCCATATCGATGTCCGCAGCGTGAACGGTCTCGCAGTGGGCGACAAGATCACCGTTGGCACCCCCGCCAACAAGGAAGCGGTGACCGTCACCGCGGTCAGCGCCGCAGGTCCAACTGGCGCCAGCGTGAACTTTACGCCGGCACTCGCCAAGGCGCACATACGCAACGAGGGGCTGGTAGCTCCCGGCACAGGCCTCGATCTGGCCGCCCCGCTCAAGTTCAACCATTCGGCCAACCTCCCCTTCAGCGATCGGGGCACGGGAATCAGCTTCGAGCCGGCGACGGCCTTTGCCCATTCGAGCAACGAGCCCCTCCAGGCGCTCGGCACCGGCATAACGCTCGACCAACCGCTGACCAAGGAGCACGCGGTCAACGCGGTGGTGCGCGACGCCGCGGCCACAGCCGCGGGCTACCAGGGGACGCCGGCGCCCAACCAGTGGTTCGGTGGTCCCGAGCTCAGCGCTAACGTTCCCTACTTCGGCCGCACCATCTCAGTCAAGCAGGGCAGCATGGTGCTGCGTGACGCCTCGGGCCTGGTTGTCGACAGCCTCAACTACGGCGGGCTTGTCGACCCATGGGCCGCCGAAGGGTACCAAGCCGCCTCCGGACTAGAGAAGAGTGGCTGCTACGTGCCTGTGCCCGGTTCGGTCGGTGACTTCGGGCTGTTCGCTCCGACCGGCGGCACCAATACGAGCGCAGGGCGTTTCCCCGACGGCGTCGACAGCGACAGCAACTGCAACGATTTCCTGTTGCAGGCCGCTACCACCCTATCGGCGCCCTCGGCCAACAGAGCCACCAACATCAAGGTCGCCAGCGTGGCAGGCTTTGGCGCCGGCCAGACGATCATGATCGATACAGGTGCGAACCTCGAGACCGCCGTCATCGCGACGGTGGGCACGGCAGGGGCCACCACCGTGCGTGCCGCCACCGCCGCCGGCGCCACCGTAATCCCCGTCGCCAGCACGGCGGGCTTTAGTCCCGGCCTGACCATCACCATAGGCAGCGGCGCGGACTATGAGACGGCGGTTGTCGCCTCCGCCACCTTCAGAGGCGGAGCCACAATCACCGTCGCTGCGCCGCTCACGCTTGCGCACGCAGCCGGTGCACAGATCTGCGGCACCGGCATCACCCTTAACTCTGCATTGACCCGGGCGCATGCCAGCGGGGCACAGGTCACCGACAACGTTCCCACGCCCAGTGCGCCCAACAAGTACTTCAGGAAGCCTCGTTGAACGTGCCTGTGGAGCTGAAATGAACTTGAGTGAACTTTCGGTGAGCCTGCGTAATTAAGGATGGGTCCTATTGTTTCCGCGCGAACTGGCCAGGATACGGCGCACCGAGGTGCGGCCGATGCTGAGTTGGCGGGCGATGGCGGATTTGCTGACTCCCGAGCGCTGCAGTTTGCGTAACGACTCTTCGATGGGAGTGGTATTGATCAGCACCGCTTCCGGCCGGGATCTCTGCACCAGCGGATTATGCAGTACATGACTGACCGGCGACTGCGTGAACCGAACTCGTAGCGTAAAGAGTACCCCCCTCGAGCAACTCAATCGCCTGAGCCTTTTCATCGTGTCTAGCTGCCGCGCCGTGTGTTGCCGCAAAGGATCGAAGGCGATCGTTTTTCGACAAACACGGACGCGGCGATGCAGTTTGCGTCAGGCCGAAGCCACATGATCGACCCACTCATTCGGCTTGTGAGAGCCCAGCTTGAGATGGATGGTCACGGGATTTCCATCGCGCAGGTGCAGGTCGCAGTTGGCGGTGCCCGGTTTGATCGGCGCAGCCAGCACGCCCGCGGACGCGGTGATGTTTTCGATGCCGTAGCGGGCGATCAAAGTGACGTCCTGCTCTCTGAACGAGGTCACCGTCAACTCTACGGTTCTGGTCTCCATGTTCCACGCTAGCTTGTTGACTCTGGCATAGGTACGGGCCAGCATTCCGTTGATCGAACCCTCGACGAGCGTCTCCGGAAGAGCGGGAAGCACTTCGATCACGCCGGGACGCGAGTACAGAAGCATCTCCATCATGATCGTGGGAATTCCGCCTTGCGCATCCGGCATGGGAAAGGCCCAGGGGTCGTGGGAACAGCGGAGCGTTGTGGCGATGTAGCCCTGCTCAATGAGTTGCCGCAGTTCGGTGTCGACCATGTAGCAGTCCTTGAGCCGCGCCCCAACCAAGGCGCGATGGCAACGGCCGTGAGCGGCCAGCCTCTCCGGCACTCGCCTCCGGTCGGCCATCATCGCGGCCAGAGCCAGTTTCGGCGTGCGATCCGGGTCGATCTCGTCACCCGGCCAGGCCCCATAAAGGTGTGAGATATGCCGATGGCTGTAACGCTCTTCGAGCGTGGGCCAGGCCCATTCCTTCAGCGTGCCGTCGGGCTCCATCAAGTACGGGGGTATCTTGGCCAGCATGGCCTTCCACTTCGGAATGATGCCGGCATCGGTTCCCAGTAGTTCGCACGCGTTGATCAGGTTGCTCAGGACTTCCCGGCAAACCGTGATGTCCATGGTGGCATTGATCGCTATCATGGCCCCTGGGCCGGTGTTCGCGGGGTTGTTCTCCGGCGAGAAGGATGGGGCGAAGATGTAATTCCCATCTTCGCTGGTGACTGTGAGGAAATCCTCATAAAAGAGTGCCAACTCTTTATATGCCGGCACTATGCGGTTGCGCAGGAACTCCACATCGCCGGTTACCAGATAGTGATCCCAGAACGGGCGGATGCACCATCCTCCGGCGGAGAGCCAATAGGGATGAGGCCAGATCTCTCCGGTCGATTCAGCCCAGGAGTAATGGAACGAGACACCGACTCCTTGTTGCGGGCAGAGGGAATAATGGGTGCCGCGCATCCCGAAGATATTCTTTGCGTTTACCCGGAAGTCCGGGACCAGGCTCTCCATCCAATTGAAGTAGGCATCCATGCCTTCGCGCAGATCAGCCTGTACACCGGGCGCAATTTGCAGGTTGATATTGGCATTGGTCTCGGCCAGCATCGTGGGATACTTGCCGCTGGTGTACAGGAACCAGTAGCGTCCCATCTGGAAGATCTTCTCCAGAAGTGCTGGCGAGTAGTCCCGCCGCGACCGCTGATCGGCCAGCAGTTCTTCTGAAGACATTCCATATTGGGAGGCGCCGCCGAAGTCCACTGTGACCCGGTTCATAGCTTCCGACTGGACTTTGCGGTGTCGCTCGAGGAGCGCGCCATAGTCCGGGCTCAACTGCTCGGCCGCCTGCCGCAGCGTTTCGACCTTGTCTTCGCTATAGTCGGCGAACCATTCGATGCGGGTCAGCAGCATCACGGAAGATGCGTTCTCGACAACCAGAGTGTCGCCATCCATGCGAGCCAAGCCGCCGTTGCGCACCACGCGCACCACCCCGGCGTAGCCGCTGTTATCCGCGGAGGGATCCAAGCGGCACTTGTAAATGAGCCGTTCTTCGTTGAAGTCGCAATGAACTTCGCTTTCTCCGATATTCCCCCCGAACAATCCGTTGGGCCGTCTTCCCCTGGAGTATTTCTGCACCGCGATCCGGACATTGACCGGTTGCCCTTTTGGGGCGGTGAGGTGTTGCACCACAACATCATCGGGCCGAGAAGTGAAGGTCTGACGAACCCAATCGCCACGCTCATCGTTCCAATGCACCTTTACTTCACTGCTCTCGAAATCGACGGTGCGCAGATAATCCTTGACCAACGAAATCTTGGGAAGATCGAGACGCATCAGGAATGCCGGGACTGTAGGGTGCGGCCCCGTGTTCTGCTTGATGGGGCCCTTGTTCATTTCCTTGAACGCGAGTTCAATCGCTTCCTGGTATCTCCCGTCCAACACCATTTGCCGCACTTGCGGAAATACGTCCGCGGCCTTGGGAGCCTCAAAGGGCCTCTTCCACGGCACGAGAAGGCTCTCGTGGTGGAAAAGGATCTGCTCCGAGTACGGATCGCACGTCGCCTCGATATACATGTGTCCATTGCCGGCAGTGAGCCCTTCGTTGACCGTCGTGCCAGGAATCGTGCTGCAGAAGCCTTGCCGCGGGACGATCCCGCGCCGCAGCCGATCCGAAAGCGGCATCGGCGAGACCTTCACTTCGGGCGAAAGGCGCGATGCTGCATACACCGGCGATTTGGGAGGGAATACGTTTTCTTGGGCAGCGCCAAGATGAGGAACAGACCTGCCCTGGTCAGAGACGCGCCCCGCTTTTGTCGCAGGCGGACCTGAGACCTGGGATGAGCTGCCTTGCCTACTTGCGCCAGCCGTAGCCGCTTGCAGCACCTGTTGAGAACCTGCCAAAGCAATCGCCGCGGCGGTACTCTTCTTCAAGAAATCTCGCCGTTTCAATCTGCACCTCTTTCTGTTCGATCCATTGCTTCATGCTTTCGTGTTGCTTTCCATGTGAGCAGGAAATCCGGCCATCCCGGCATCTCCTGCGCGCAACGCACCTGCTATTCGGGCAAGGCGATTTGGGTTTCGATATGGAAGTGCCCGCTCACGGTTGGCGCTCCCGCATCAGGCTGGCCTCCGCCAATGCTGATGGTGTAGTCGCCTGCGGCGATAATCGGGTTACCTGCCTCGGTGACCATACCAAGATCACGGTCCTTCAACTGGAAGTGGACCTTCTGACTCGCGCCCGGTTCCAGATGAATGCGCTGGAATCCGCGCAGAGCGATGAAGGGAGCGCCCTCGACGTCCGGGAACTTGAGGTAGACCTGGACGACCTCATCTCCCGCTACATTGCCGGTGTTGGTCACTGTCACGTCGGCGTCTACGGGCTGTCCCGCAGCCACAGCCTGCGCCGGGATACTCAGGTCGCTGTACTTGAAGGTTGTGTAGCTGAGCCCATAACCGAACGGATAGAGTGGCTTTCCCCTGAAATACCTATAGGTCCGCCGCTCCATCGAGTAATCCTCAAAGTTGGGCAATTGGTTGACGCCGGTATAGAACGTGACCGGTAGCCGTCCCGCAGGATTGTTCTTGCCACTCAGTGTCTCGGCGACTGCCGCTCCGCCTTCCTCGCCGGGATACCATGCCTCAAGAACCGCGTTGGCATGCGCGTTGATCCAGTTGACGGCAAGCGCGCTGCCGTTCATCAGCACGACCACTACGGGCTTGCCGGTCGCGGCGACAGCTTCAACCAGATCTTCCTCCGGCTCGGGCAGATCGATGCTGGTGCGGTCTCCACCGAGAAATCCCGGCAGGTTGACCCGCATCTCTTCACCCTCCAATCGGCTAGTGATGCCGACCGCGGCAATCACTACGTCGGCCTTTCTGGCCGCGGCAATGGCTTCAGGTGACGGCGCATCGCTGTACCGCGCCCAGATGAGCTGGGCGGTGGGCTGGTCTGAGCCCGCAGTTCCATACTGCACGCTCAAAGCCACCTTCTGGCCCTTCTCGAGGTGCACGCGTCCGAGCCGCGCATCCACACCGTTCCTGCCGAATACAACCGCTATTTGATCTCCGTTGACCGTCACCATCGCAAAGCCGCCGGCGCGAATTCCGATCAGGTAATCCGCGGAATCCGGCGCGGTCAGGAAGCCCGTCCACTCGACGCCGATGGATTTCTTTCCGGCCGCCTCAGCAGGCAGATTGTTGCTGCCCAGGTCGATATTCGGCTCGACCCGGCTCGTGAACGGCTTGGCATTCGTGGTGGAACGGAATGAAAATCCCTCCCGCTCGCTGTAGTCCGCTTTGAGCCCGGGTTTGCCATCGGGAGTGGCGAGGAGACCGTTCGGCACCGGCTCGCCGTAATTGCGCAGAAATTGCGTTCCCGGAACATAGGTGATGTTTGCGTTCGGAAACTCCGCCTTGAGTCCTTCGAGCAGAGAGACGGTGTGGGTGGGCCTGCCGGCATAGTTGCCGAGCATCACGTCGGTTTGATCCGCCAGCGGGCCCACTACCGCGATGTTCCGGATCTCCGGCTTGAGGGGCAGCGTGCCGTCATTCTTCAGCAGGACCATCGACTCACCGGCCAGTTTGCGGGCAAGGGCGCGGTGCGCCGGACTGTTCAGCTCGCTCTCGTCGATGTTCGAGTAGGGGTCAGTGCCCGGAGGGTCGAACATGCCCAATTTAATACGAGCCGTAAACAGGCGAACCAGCGCGGTGTCCATCGCACTCTCGGGGAGATAACCCTGCTGCACGGCATCGAAAAAAGGCTTGTAGTCGTAATCGTTGGGGTTGGTACCGGAGCCGAAACATTCGTTGTCCATACCGCGCAAGAGCGAAATGGCCGAGGCCTGGGGTTGCGTCGGCCGGTAGTGGTGGCCGGAGAAAATATCCCGAACCGCGCCGCAGTCGGAGACGACATATCCCTGGAATCCCCACTTGCCGCGCAGTTGATCCTGAAGCAGAAACTCATTCGCGCAGGCGGGTTGGCCGTTGATCGCGTTGTAGGCGCACATCACCGATCCGGCTTTGCCTTCGACAACGGCGGCACGGAAACCGGGCTCATAGGTGTCAAGCTCGTCGTGCCTGCTGACATCCACGTCAGCGAAATGCCGCGTCGGCTCAGGGCCGCTGTGCACAACGAAGTGCTTGGGCGTGGCGATCACGCGGTAGTACTTCGGATCGTCACCCTGCATGCCGGTGACAAAGGCGACACCCATGCGGCCGATGAGGAACGGGTCCTCCCCGTAGGTCTCCTGGCCGCGGCCCCAACGCGGGTCGCGAAAGAGGTTTAGATTCGGGGCCCAGAAGTCGAGACCTCCCATGATGCCGACGTGCCCGGCGCGTACATCTTGTACATGTTTAATGCGGCCCTCAATGCCAATATCGGTGGCCATGGCATGAATCCCCGGCACGTCAAAAGTCGCGGCCAGGCCGATCGGCTCAGGAAATTCGGTTACGCCGGTGTCGATTACTCCGTGAAGCGCCTCGCTCCACCAGTTGTAGGCCGGAACCTCAAGGCGGGGAATGGCGCGGGCGCCATTTACCAACTGCGAGGCCTTCTCCTCGAGCGTCATACGCTGCGCCAGATCGGCCGCGCGCTGCTCGGGCGGCAGGCTCGGATCAAGGTATGCAGGTTTTTGTTGAGCCTGGATCGTCCAGTCGCAGCACATCAGAGCGACGACTGCCAAATACGTTCCCACATGTTTCATAGCTTCCTCGCTGCGGACCGAAATAGGTTCGGTGACTTCAATACAGAGCATTGCGCGCCCTCTCTCCAGGGCGCCAGCTCTGTCGTTGATGAGAGCGCTACCAAGAATACGTCGAGCGGCGCGCATTGAAAGAATCGGTTTACCTTAACAGAAATCGTCCTTTCCAGCACTTCACGAGAGAACTTCAGTCTTCCATGCCCGAGTCTTCCAGGAGCCGATTAACGCCATGCTGTGGAGCGTTATTGCGGCGCCAGCGCTACGGGAAACCGATAGATGTTGACGCTGGTGGGCGCAACCGTGATCGTCTCCGTAGCACCGCCCGCCGCAATTTCTTTCACCTCGACCTGCGGCGGCTGGCCGACATGGTTCTCGGCGTCCAGACTGTCCCCAGTCATCTGCCACAGCGTCGACTGCCGTGCCAGGCGCACGCCAGTGACATTCAGATTGAGTTTCTTCACCGTTTCCGTCGCGTTCACGACGGCGACGGTCAGGTACTTGTGGTCTTCAGTCAGCGCAGCCACCATGTCGAGCGGATAGGTTGGGCTGCCGGCGCTTGTCTCTGGCTGATCGCCGTAAGGCGGATACTTGGGCGCAGGCTGCGGCGAATTCCCTGAAACGGCAACCGGCAGGGTTCCAAAGTGGTCGCGATACATCTTGTAGAGGACTCCTCTCGAGTTGTAGACAGCGCCGGTGCTGTTATAGTCGAGCGTCGAGACCGCCATCGTGTACGCCGCCATCTTGAGGAATTCGGTGTGCCGGAACATCTCGTTCAAGACCATGCCATAGGCGAGGGACGCCTTAAGACTCCCGCCTCCGTAGCCGTACTCGTCGATGGATAGGAATATCTTCTTGTCGACCATCGCCGGGAAACGCCTCTCGTATTCCTGCCATTCTTCAGCCTTCTTGTGCACGCGATTCGAGGGATGACGCACCCACTCGAGGACAGTCTCGTCGACATTGACATACCCTCCCTCGATGGGCGCATCGAACGGGAGGCTCTTTGCATGTTCGTAATCGAAGCGCTTGCCCACCCGCGAATACCAGTGCTCGGTGAGGCCGTCAAAGTTGCCCCAGCAGTGTGCAAGCAGGCCACCGGTCCAGTCGGCTTCCGAGCCGAACTGCACCTGTGGATCCGCGAGGTGCATCGTGCGCGGCTGGCCTTCGACCGTCATTTCGTCAGGCATTGCACCCGACGCGAGAAGCGTGATCGACGGATCCACCTTGCGCATTGCCTTGGCGAATTCATTGTGTTTGAGAACGAAATACTTCAGATCGGTATGCCCGAGTTGCCACGATCCATAAGGCTCGTTGCCGATGTTCCAGAATTTGACGTGGTAGGGCTCACGATGGCCATTTCTCGCGCGCAATGCTCCCATAAGGGTGTTGACCGATCCATTCATGTACTCGACCTCTTCCGCCGCCGAGTGCGAGTCGCCGAAGCCCGCGTTCACGGTGATGTAGGGGTCCACGCCGATCAGTTTGCAGAGTGTCATCAACTCGTCCATACCGACATCGTTGGACTGAACGGCGTTCCATGCGTAGTCGAAGACGGGCGGGCGCTTGTCGATTTCGCCCACAGAGTCGTACCAGTTCCAGTCGGAAATAAAATTTCCGCCCGGCAGTCGCCACATGCCGGCGTGAAGATCGCGCAGCAGCGCAATGGTGCCGGGCCGGAATCCCTGCACGTTGTCCGTGGGCATCAGCGAAAGGGTGCCGATGTGGAGGTCCCCCGTGCCCGTGCCCGTGATCTCGATGGCGCCATCAGCAGCATCGGCCTGCGCGGTGAAGCTGAGGGGGAACTTCTTGTACTCATTGGTGAGTGCGGCAATCGTGATGGTCTGCCGGTCGTTTTCGCCCGTACCCCAGATCAGCGAGACCGTCACCTTGGAGCCCGGAGTTCCGCAAAGATAGATTCGGCCCGTGTAGTGCTTGCCTTTGACCAGTGCGATGCCGGATTGCCGGATACCGTGCGGCGTGGCGGAGTCCAGTTGTATGCGCGGGCTTTGGTCGCCGACAAAGGGCTGGTCCTTGTCCATCACCACAACTTCGTCAGGACCCACGGGGCGCCATCTACGAAGCTGCATGTCGCGGAACGCGCCACCCTGCCGCCGGGGCGGGGCTTCGGGCTCTTTGGACGAGATCGCATTGTAGAACTTGCGGTCGTCGATCATCTCAGACCAAAGACTGCGATAGATAAGCGTGCCACCCTGTTCGATGAATCCGCCGTAGATATACTTCGAGACAGGTACCCCGATTTGACTCGTGTCGATGTTGGCGGTAACGGCCACCCCAGCATCGCTGCCCGATTCCTGGGCCCTGACGAGATAGACATAGACTCCGAGCAGTGTCCAGACTGCCAGAATCGCGCCGCCACGCCTGCTGAAAAACGCTTTGCAAGACGATCTTTGGGCCATGGATTTTCTCCTTCTCGCTGAATCATCAATCTCTGGCGCCGCACTCGATATCCCCGGGAGTGACCCGGAATTGGCGAGCAACGGCCAAAGCCGTGCAAGTTGAATCACTGTCCATTCAGTTGCCGGCAGGCCTGAAAAGCCTGGGAGCAAAGTCGTTCAGGTCTCTTCGCCACGTAAGCCATTCGTGAGCCGTGCCCGGCGATGAAAAGTAGATGTACTTAATTCCTGCTTTGTCCAGCATTGCTCGAAAAGCTCCGATGGCTCCAGGGAAGGGATTGGGCTCCTGAGTGCCCATGCCGAGCCAGAGCAGCTTCACCTTTTCGTTGAATGCCGCTCCGTCCTTGAACATCCCATTGAACGCCGTGGCTGGATCCAGCGCATCGGTGCTCAAGCCGTTCATCGTGCCGCTGAATCCGGCCATGTAGGCAAAGGTGTCCAGATGGTCCGTCGCCAGGTGCAATGCCTGGTTGGCTCCCATGGAGAGGCCGGCCATTGCCCGATGGTCACGGTCAGGGATGGTGCGGAATGTGGAATCGATCATCGGAATCACGTCTTTGATGATCACGTCCTCAAAGGCGCTGAAATCCCCCGGCACTCTTGGGGCAGACGGCGTCATGGATTGCCCTGGCCGTGAAGCGTATCCGTTATCCATGACGATGATCATAGGAACGGCCTTCTTCTCGGCGATGAGGTTGTTGAGGATCAGATTGGCGTGTCCCTGGAAGATCCATCCGCTCTCGTCTTCTCCCATCCCATGCTGCAGGTAGAGCACCGGGTAGCGCGCACTGAGATTCGTGTCGTAATCCGGAGGGGTATACACAAAGCACCGGCGCCACTGGCCTGTGGTCTTCGAAAAGTAAGTCCGGATGCGCACATCGCCATGCGGCACGTCCCGCACCAGGTAGTAATCGACGCCATCTTCGGGTACTTCGATTCCGCTGGCGTCTTTTCCAGTGCCAAAAAATGCATGGCTGCCCGGGTCGTTTACAGCGACGCCGTCGAGAAGGAGCGAATAGTAATGGAAGCCCACGACCAAGGGTGGAGTCGTCACGCTCCACACTCCGTCGCGGCCACGGGTCATCGGATACTTTCCGCCGCCGACCTGCACTTCTACCTTTTGTGCATCCGGCGCCTTGATCTGGAAAACCACACTGTGGTCTGGAAGAACACGCGGATATTGGGCATCCATCACGTTGGTAATGGCGGGTGGGGCGTCCTCGACAGACGAAGCGATGACCCCCTCGGGCGAGCGACGCCACGCAAAATAGGCGTCCAGCGCATTGAGCCCTGCCTCGTTCGGAACAGTTCCGGTATGCGGCGTCCCGGAGAAGTCCATCACATCAGGATTCTCGTCGCTGAATGCTGGCCACTTGGGCACGCCCTTGCCGTTCGGATCCAGGTACTTCGCGAAATTCGTCCAGTAGGTGGCCATGGCGTCTGAGATCGCGAGGTCCGCCGCGGTGGGCTGCTCTTTGGGCCCGCCGGTCAAGTGCTCGAAGACATAGGGAACTTCCATGCCATGCGGCGAGCCATAGCCGGCCCGCGGCGAATCTGCCGGATAGTCCGGGTGCTGATCGAAATAGTAGTAGTAGACCTTGCCCTTTCCCAACCTTGATTGCAACCGCGCCCAGATCCAGGTATGCCAACCGAACGCGGTATCCCGGGTTAGGTCACGAGCGGTCTTTGGTACTGTGGTGCCGCCGGCTGGATACGCTTTGAGCAGGCTATCGGCGAAGCAGCCGTAGCGTTTCCGCACGCCGTCGATATATTCCTGCGTGGTATGGGCCGGCGAGAAGCTTGCGCCTTCATCCGAGTTGTATCCGATTAGGACGGGAGTATCGTTGAACTGTTTTGCTGCGTAGAGGGTGTATTGATCGGAAGGGATGACCCAGCCGTCGATGATTGGCCACGCCATGCCACGCCGGCTGCGCGTGGCTGCCAGCACTTTTTCAGCCGGCAGCTTCCGAAGTTCCTCTATCGAGGTGGCTCCGGCGTTCGTGGCAAACGTCAGGCCATCCCGTTCTGCATCGGCAAGACGCCGCATGTTCTCGCCCGGTTGGCCGGCAGGACGCGGAGGGCCGAACGAGCCGCCGCTTTCCGAAATTGCCCCCTGGAACAGGTCCTTTGCCAGCGGCGAAGCGCACAGCATACTCACCGCTATGCCTCCGGCCGACTCGCCAAAGATCGTAACCTTGTTGGGATCCCCACCGAATGCAGCAATATTCTTCTTTACCCATTGCAACGCAGCGATCATGTCGAGCAGACCGTAGTTTCCCGAGACGTGCTGGGGCGATTCTGCGCTCAACTCCGGATGCGCCAGGAAACCAATCGGTCCCACCCGATAAGCGATGCTGACCAGCACGACTCCTTTCTTGGCAAGCTTTTCTCCGCTGTAGGTCGGGATCGAGGTGGCTCCGGCGTTGAATCCACCACCATAGATCCAGACCAACACCGGGATGCGGTCGGAGGCCGCCTTCGCGGGTGTCCAGACGTTTAGATAAAGGCAATCTTCGCTCATCTGAGGGGGCTGCTGACCATCGGGCGTGGCGCCGAAGCCAGCCTGTACGCACTCCGGCCCAAACTTGTCGGCACTCCGCACGCCGTCCCAACTCGCCGCTGGTTGTGGAGGGCGCCAGCGCAGATCGCCTACCGGCGGCGCCGCGAAAGGAATGCCCTGGTAGACCGTCAGTCCTTCTTCGATTGTGCCTTTCAACAAGCCCTGCTCTACTCTTGCGGTAGGATCGGCGGCCAGACTCATGCACGGGACCGCCGCAATGGCGATTGCAAGCAGAACCTTTCTCATCTTCGATTCCCTTTCTTTTCCTTCACTCGAAGAATAGTGCAATACGGGTAGGTGAGCTGCGATTCGGACCTCGAGCGAAGAGCCACCGGAAGCGACTCTTGTGGCTGCCCTTGCCTTCCCGCAGTTACGCGTGAGCGGCGCGACGCGGTTTAGAGAGGGTAAACGCGTACTGATTCGGTGCAGACGAAATCCCATTCATGAAGACAGCGGCATCGTATCCAGAAAAATTGCGACTGAAAAGCCACATTTTTCGAAACGATTTCATCGAGAATTTCGATATTTAGGACTGCGTCGTTGCTCTCACGCAGGTTGCTCAAAGGTCTGCGGCTTCCTCCTGCAAATAGGACGGCGACCCATGCCGGATTTTGCCGCTCGTCGCTCTCGAAAGGCATCGGGGGCCGCGGCCGGATGCTGGGAGGCACGAATCCTTGACCACGAGCCGTCGCTCTGCGGCTTCGCACGCTTCAACATTGGCTGCAGCTCTGGCTCGCGCCATCCCGGCCGGCAATATCCGGCGCGGCTCGATCGTATCGACCGATTCTTCAAAACGCCAGAATTTCGATTTGGTGATTTCCTGCGCGAATTTCCTAAATAACACGCCGGAATCCAACGTCTGGTATGAGCTCAACCAACGAAGCAAACTGCGCTTCATGATGCCGCGCGAGATCTCTCCTTGATCATGTGACGGCTCGGTTTGGGAAATCGGTTGTTGTGCGCGAAGATACAGCTTGAAAACAGCGAAGCGTCGAGGCGCGGGGCGGTTTCCTGGTTTGACAGAAAGAATGCGCGTACTTTAATGTGCTCCACCGGAATGCGTTTTCTCACCTGGCAGCGTTTGCAGTCGTCTGTGAGGACAGTGCGAGAACCAACCTGCGGACCACCAACTGCCGATAACCAGAAGAGATAAACAACCGACGAAAGGATACATAATGAAATCAAATTCCAAAGATGCCACCCTTCTGAGCCGTCGTGAGGCGCTGCTCCTTTCGGCAACAGCCGGGGTGGGTGTGGCTCTCGGTCAGCCGGCCCGCGCAATGGACAGCACGAAGACCGCAGCCCACCAGGAGCCCGGAAACTGTTCTACGCCACGCACGGCAGTCGCGTACACGCAGTACGGCAAGGTGCGCGGCTTTCTCGATGGGGGCGTTTTCACCTTCAAGGGCGTTCCTTACGGCCAGAACACAGCCGGGGAAAACCGCTGGCTGCCAGCGAAGCCCCCGGTGCCCTGGAAGGATGAGTATCCTGCGCTGATCTACGGGGGGAACTGCCCTCAAAACCTGCATGACTGGACGGGGATCGAGCAATCATTCATCCAGGACTGGGATGACGGCTACCAGAGCGAGGACATGCTGAAGCTTAACATCTGGACACCGAGCCTGACGGGCAAGCGCCCGGTCATGTTCTACATCCATGGTGGAGGATACTCGTTCGGGTCATCTTATGAACTACCCTCTCACGAAGGTGCACAGATGGCGCGGCACCATGACGTCGTGCAGGTGTCTGTCAATCACCGCCTTAACATCCTCGGCTTCTTCGACGTTTCCGAAATCGGCGGTTCTGCTTATGAAGACTCAGTCAACGTTGGCATGACCGACCTGGTTGCGGCACTGCGCTGGGTCCATGAGAATATTGCGAACTTCGGCGGGGATCCCGGCAGGGTGATGATCTATGGCCAGTCGGGCGGCGGATCGAAGGTAACGACCCTGATGGGCATGCCCTCGGCCGTGGGCCTCTTCCATCGCGCCGCGGCACAGTCGGGCGGCGGCGGCAACATCCCTAGCAAGGAGCAGCAAAGAGAAGTCACCCGCCTGATGATGAAGGACCTGGGACTGCAACCGAATGACATCGCGTTGCTGCAAAAGATGGAATGGTCACAGCTGGTGGCTGCCGGCAACGCGGCCGTCGCCAAGATCAATCCCCCGGGGCGGGGCATGATGGGACCGTTTGCTCCCGGTCCGCCGCGCGTGGGCTGGTCGCCGTGCGTTGACGACAAGGTCATCAACCTTCGATCCTTCTTCGACGCCGCTCCTGAGATCTCGAAGAATGTGCCGATGCTGATCGGCTCCGTGAGCGAAGAGGGCAACCATATGCTCTCACGCCCCACCGAGGAAGAGTGGCGTGCCAGCCTCGCCAAAGCCTATGGCGAAGAGAAGGCAACCGCCATCGTGACCGCGTTGAAGAAGGCGTATCCGCAGAAGAAGATTCAGACGCTGTCTTATATGTGCAGTGGCAGCTTCGGATTGAATGGCCTCGCCATGCGGAACAACGTTGTGAAAATGGCCAGATTGAAGCATGAGCTGAAGGCGGCGCCTGCCTACACGTACTACTTCACCTGGCAGACTCCGATCCTCGACGGCGTTCCCGGCGCATGGCACACCGCCGAGCTCCAATTCTGCTTCGATAACACCAAGCGCTGCGAGCAGGGCACCGGCAACACACCGCGGGCGCTGGCGCTGGCGAAGAAGATGGCCACTGCCTGGGCAAACTTTGCTGCTACCGGCAATCCCAGCCAGCCAGGCTTGACCTGGACGCCGACTGACCCGGATAGCAACAAGACCATGATCTGGGACAACGAATGCCGCATGTTAGACGATCCTGAAGGCGAGGCGCGCAGGATTTTGCTGAGTTGAGAGGAATTGACGAAAACACAAACAGCGCATGAGCGGAATTCAAGAAGATCCTGAGTCCGGATTTAGATTGTTTCCACCTCACGGTCCGCTCCCAGAAGAGACGCGAGGTAATCTCTCTCAGCGCTGGCCGAATCTACATCTTTACAAATCAGGTAGAACCGCACTAACCTTTCGCCTCCCATCGTGAGCCGCAGGCTGGCCAATTCTCCCGAGTCGATGTAGGGTGCAATTCTGTAAACTGGCAGCCAGCCAAAGCAGAATCCGCTGCGCACGGCCTCAATCGCAGCATCAATCGTGTTCACCGCCAGATATCGCTGCAAGGGGCTGTGCGGCTGGTGCTTCGGTGTCGGTCCGACCGTCCGCTCGATGATCACCGCAAGACGCTGAATCAGATCCATGCGCTTGAGTTGCCGGGTTTCCCTGTTCAGGGGATGATCCGCGCGGGCAACTGCACGCATTCTGATATCGAGAATGGGCTTGGCAAAATACTCGCGCGTGGGTAGCCCCGAGATACACAAATCGGCGCCAGACGTTGCGAACTCGTGAACGGACGAAAGAAACATGGTCTGGCGAAGTTGCGGATGTACATGGGGGTACGAACGGTTCAGGTCCGCAAGAGCCGCGAACAGCCTGCTATCCGGGAAAATGCTGTCGACCGAAAGACGTATTTCTGTTTTGCCGCCGGCGCCCAGCGCCAAAGCTCTTTGCTCAAGCGCCCGGAACCCGGTAAGAATAGGCTCCACATCCGCCAGCAACGCCTTTCCTGCCTCGGTAAGTTGCGCCTTGCGGCCTTTCAGTTCAAGAAGAGGAATCTTGAATTGCTCCTGAAGGCGCGAAATTGCATAACTAATTGTCGATTGCGAGCGGTTCATCTTCGCTCCGGCAGCCGCAAAACTCCCCATCTGAATCACAGCTTCCAGCACTTCCCATTGGTCAAGCGTCGTATTCATCCTTCACCCTTTGAGCGCGCCGACTCGTCTCCGCATTCAACAGAACGCCGCAGCCGGCAGCGAGCGAATGAACTTACAATTCAACATGGTATCCAATTCGCGACTTCTGCGTGGTGTGCATAGAGCTTTCAAGGCCAAATGGCGCCCAATCGCTGTCACCACATCGATGCCGTGTTTGACCCGATCCCCTGCTCTGGCTAACCGGCAAGCGGGTCACTCATGATTGCCTGCCACTGCATTTCCGCGGATTCATACACGCAGCTTCTCATGGCGGACGGTGCGATCGCACTCGGCGCCTGCGCGCGACGCGGTTTCCGTTTTGCGTTGATCCCGTTAACGAAACTTCGCTCAGTCAACTTCACAATTTGCCCCGTTTCCGTGAAGTGGTGCTTCATGGCATGAGGCCAGGCGGTCGCGGCCGCCGTGGATCACCAGGGGGAAGCTCGTACGGCTCAAGTATTGCGGTGAACTTTTCAAGCAGTGCGCGCAAGGCGGGCATGTCGGGTTGACCATTGCGCAGGAGGATCACCTGCCGGGAAGGGAGAATGTGCATGGGCGTCAATTGGGCAGCCTCGAGAAGATTCGCCGAGACTTCGGCCATATCCAATCCCGTTTCCCAATCCGGGTTTGGGTCTGCCAGCCACCTCTTGTTTTTCGTCACTGCCTCCGTAAGATGGTTCTCGCGGTCAGGAACATCTTCCACAACATTTTTTCCTCGGTTGCGGAAGAAGCCGAAGAGCGCGGCGACGATGGAAGGATCGCGCACTGTGCCATCCGGATAGAACACGCCGTGCACATTGCCCCAACTGGGGGTGATCATCAACTCCCAGATGTACCATCCGACGTGGGCTTGCATGTGCTCTTCGAGCGCGACGTCATAGGGATTGGCGCGCGCAATGCATCCGATCTCGGTGCTGATGAGCGGCTTTCCGGTCTTTTCCGCGTATTGTTTCGCTTTTGCAATACTGGCGCGAACTTCCGCCCGCGTCGGGCTGTAGTTGTGGAACGAAAGCACATCCACAACGTCGCCCATGGCGATCATGTTCTCTGCAAACGTCGCGCCGATCGTTACCGGTGTCACGGGATCGAGTTCGTGGAACATATGAGCGCCGGAGCAAAAATAGGCCACAGAGCGCCGCGCGAGCGGCGCTTTGCGGCGGAGTAAAAGTAGTCCACCGCCGGATCTTGGTTTCGTGAGCAGTTGCCTGGTCGGCATGGTTCATG
>Ga0187872_10000239_pt1 | contig 67086 bp, 59 predicted proteins | sample June2016WEW_16_4_FD_132973 | JGI IMG/M metagenome (GOLD analysis project Ga0187872, IMG submission 132973) | Peatland microbial communities from SPRUCE experiment site at the Marcell Experimental Forest, Minnesota, USA - June2016WEW_16_40 | ecosystem: Environmental > Terrestrial > Soil >... | reverse complement strand
TCTGGCGCGCCGACCGACTGGGCGTAGGTGACGGCGCCATGGGAGCCCGAGACCTTGAGCTGGGCCGTGAAGGCTGTGCCGACTGCAGTTGTGCCCGCGGCGGGTGCAGCCTGGGCGAGCTTGGTGGCGGCGACCGTCAAGGTGAAGCTCCAGCTCCCGACATCGCCGTGAGTGTCCCTGGCGGTGCCCGTCGCCTTGTAGGTCCCCGCGGGCAAGCTGACCGATGCCGAGACCGTGCCGGAGGACGAGACCTTGAGCTCTGGCGCGCCGGCCGACTGGGTATAGGTGACGGCGCCATGGGAGCCCGAGACCTTGAGCTGGGCCGTGAAGGCTGTGCCAGTCGTGGTCCGTGCCGAGGTGGGAGCGACCTGGGTGAGCCCGTGGACGCCGACCGTCAAGGTGAAGCTCCAGCTCCCGACATCGCCGTGAGTGTCCCTGGCGGTGCCCGTCGCCTTGTAGGTCCCCGCTGGCAAGCTGGCCGGTGCCGAGACCGCGCCCGAGGACGAGACCTTGAGCTCTGGCGCGCCGCTTGTCTGGGTGCAGGTGACGGCGCCCAGCGATCCCGAGAATTTCAGCTGGGCCGTGAAGGCCTTGCTGGTCGCGGTCTGTGCCGAGGTCGGAGCGATCTGGGTGAGCCCGATAACGGTGACCGTCAAGGCGAAGCTCCAGCTCCCGGTGTCGCCGAGGCTGTCGGCGTCGGTCCCCGAGGCCTTGTAGGTCCCCTTAGGCAATCTGGCCGGTGCCGAGACTACGCCGGAGGACGAGACCTTGAGACCGGGCGCTCCGTTCGTCCGGGTGTAGGTGACGCTGCCGTGTGATCCCGAGACCTTGAGCTGGGCGGCGAAGGCTTTGCCGCTGGTGGTCGTGCCGGCGGCAGGTGCAGCCTGGGTGATCTTGGTGGCGGTGACCGTCAAGGAGAAGCTCCAGGTGCCCCGGTCTCGATAGGCGTCGGAGACCGTGCCCTTGGCCTTGTAGGTCCCTGCCCGCAAGGTGACCGACGCCGAGACCGCGCCCGAGGAGGAGACCTTGAGATCGGGAGCGCCGCTCGACTGGGCATAGGTGACGGCGCCGTGCGAGCCCGAGACCCTGAGCAGGTCGCTGAAGGCTCTGCCGGTCGTCGTCCTTGCCGCGGCAGGTGCAGCCTGGGTGATCTTGGTGGTGGTGACCTTAAGGGTGAAGCTCCAGGACCCCGCGTCATGCAGGCTGTCGGAGTCGGTGCCCGAGATCGTGTAAGTGCCAACAGCCAGTGCCCGCTTCGTGGAGACGACGCCGGACGACGAGACGACGACCCCAGGAGGAGTCGAACCCGAGCCTTTCGTGACGAATTTGACCGAGCCGGCGTTTCCGGTCGTCTTGAGCTGGTCGGTGAAGCTCGCGCTGGTAGCAGGCGTGATCGGTTTCGCATTCGAGAACGGGGCGTCCTGGGTAATGGCCGAGGAGCTGACCTTCAAGGTAAAGCTCCAGGTCCCCTTGTCGCCGAAGGTATCCGAGTCTGTGCCCGAGACGGTGTAGGTGCCGACGAGGAGCTTGCTCTTGGTCGAGACGACGCCGGACGAGGAGACGAGGAGCCCTGGCGGACTCGAGCCGGTCGTGACGAATGTGACCGAGCCCGTGTTACCGCTCGTCTTGAGCTGCTGAGTGAAGCTCGAGCTGTTGGCCGGCGTCGTCGAGTTCGAGGTTGGTGCGTCCTGCGTGATCGTCGAGCTCGAGGTAGGTGGGCCCGGCGTGACCGTCACCGCGCTGACCGTCAAGGTGAAGCTCCAGCCGGTGGTGTCGCCCAGGCTGTCGGTGACGTTGCCAGCGGCTGGGTAGCTACCGACGGAGAGCGTGGCCGGGGCCGAGACGGCGCCGGAGGACGAGACCGTCACCTCCGGCGACCCGCTCGACTGGGTGTAGGTGTACGACCCGGTGCCGCCCGAGGTCGCAAGCTGGCCGCTGTAGGCAGTGCCTGCTGCCGTCGTGTCGGAGGTCGGCGCTCCTTGGGTGATCGTCACGGCGCTGACCGTCAAGGTGAAGCTCCAGCCGGTGGTGTCGCCCAGGCTGTCGGTGACGTTGCCAGCGGCTGGGTAGCTGCCGACGGAGAGCGTGGCCGGGGCCGAGACCGCGCCGGCGGACGAGACCTTCACCTCCGGCGACCCGCTCGACTGGGTGTAGGTGTACGGTCCGGTGCCGCCCGAGCTCACAAGCTGGCCGGTGCTGTAGGCCGTGCCCGCCGGCGTCGAGCCGGAGGTCGGCGGGCCCTGTGTGATCGTCACGGGGGTGACCGTCAGGGTGAAGGTCCAGTGCCCGGTGTCGCCCAGGCTGTCGGTGACGTTTCCAGCGGCTGGGTAGCTGCCGACGGGGAGCGTGCCCGGGGCCGAGACCGCGCCGGAGGACGAGACCGTCACTTCCGGCGTCCCGCTCGACTGGGTGTAGGTGTACGGTCCGGTGCCGCCCGAGCTCACAAGCTGGCCGGTGCTGTAGGCCGTGCCCGCCGGCGTCGAGCCGGAGGTCGGCGCAGTCACGGGGGTGACCGTCAGGGTGAAGCTCCAGCTGGTTTCATCACTACTGTTGTCGGTGACCGTGCCAGCGGCTGGGTAGCTGCCGGCGGGGAGCGTGCCCGGGGCCGAGACGGCGCCGGAGGGCGAGACGGTCACATCCGGCGTCCCGCTCGTCTGGGTGTAGGTGTCGCCACCGGTGCCGCCCGAGGTCGCGAGCTGGCCGGTGCTGTAGGCCGTGCCCGCCGGCGTAGTGTCCGAGAAGGGAGGTGCCTGGGCATAGCCGTCTGCTGCCGCGGGACTCGACAGCACGGGCACGAGTGCAGCGCCAAGAGCAATTGTCGCGGCGACTTGCAGAGTCGCCGCGGCCAACTTCCGCGACAGTTTCACCTTCTCACAGCCTTTCCAGCTTCCGCCCAGCCGCTACGACCAGCTGTCCGCGATCGGAGGCGCCCCCGGGCTCGCGTCGACCCCGCGTCGTTAGGCAAGCCGACCCTGTTTCTCTCGTCCGCCAGCCCTGTCAGAGCGGTCAATCTACCCTCACTCCAAAGTTCAGGGTCGCCCGACCCTCGGCATTCACCAGTCCCCGAAATGACCACCGAGGCACGTATCCGTGTCACCGCGAGCGCCGTGTGAAGACCGACGCCCGCGGCGGACAGTCGCAATGGCTATCGACCAATTCGTCAATGAGCTTGAGGATCACGTCGTGACGCATAGAAGCGTGAGGGGCGCGCGATGAGTCGCGCCGGAGAAACTGGCGCCGCCCTCAGGGCCGCGCGGCAGACTTGGCGGTGATGGACAGACAGACGCTCGCTGCCCTTGTCAATGATCGCTGCCGGCTCGTAGGCACATTCACCCTCCGTTCGGGCCAGATCGCCAGTTACTACTTCGACAAGTACCAGTTCGAGGTTGACCCGGCATTGCTACGGGAGGTGGTGGCTCAGGCCGTCCCCCTGATACCCGCCGGCACGGAGGTTCTCGCCGGCCTCGAGCTTGGGGGTGTCCCGCTCGCGACCGCGCTCTCGCTCGAGACGGGGCTCGAGGCGGTGTTCGTCCGCAAGGCGGCGAAACAGTACGGGACTGCCAAGCTGGCCGAGGGAGGTGATGTCTCGGGCCGACGGGTGCTCGTCGTCGAGGATGTGATCACGACAGGTGGTCAAGTGGTCATGTCGACCGAGGATCTCCGCCGGCTCGGCGCCATCGTGGACCACGTGCTCTGTGTCATCGACCGGAGCGACGGTCGCCACGATTCTCTGCGTGCCGCCGGCCTCGAGGTGAGCGCCGTGTTCACCGCCGCCGAGCTCGAGACAGCAGCGGCGCGGGACGCGGCGCCGGAGGAACGGTGACCGTCCCGGCCGCTGTGTGACGCACGGTAGGCTCAACCCCGGCCTTGAGCTGTGAGGTGTGCGAATGGAGACCGAGGCGACAACGACTATGCCGGCCGGCGTTGGTGGGCCCGGCGGCCTCGTCTCAGGTCAGGCTGGGGCGCCGCTCGTGGGTACCGCCGCTGTGGGCAGTTCCATCGTCGGTGCGGACGGTTCTGCCGCGGACATGCTCGCGCAGCTGGGTCGCTCGGAGACCGAGCTGCGCCGTTTCCTCCACGGCCTGCCCGGAGTCGACCAAGTCGGTGCCGAAGCGAGGGTGGCCTCGCTCGCCACCCGATCGATCAAGACCACAGCCAAGCTGTGGGCGCTCGACATGGCGGTGCGCATGGTCGACCTCACGACCCTCGAGGGGGCCGACACACCCGGGAAGGTCCTGAGCTTGTGCGCCAAGGCGCGCCGGCCTGACCCGGCCGATGCGGACGTGCCCTCGGTGGCCGCCGTGTGCATCTACCCGGACCTCGTGCCGATCGCGAAGCGGGCGCTCATGGGCAGCAGCGTGAAGGTGGCTTCGGTGGCAACGGCCTTCCCCCGTTGGCGGCCGCTCATTTCTTCTACTACGCGGGCTGGGCGGACAAGCTCGAGTACGCGGGCTTCGGGCCGGACCCGCGCCCGATCGGAGTCGCCGGCCAGGTCATCCCCTGGAACTTCCCGTTGATGATGGCGGCCTGGAAGCTGGCTCCGGCGCTCGCGGCCGGCAACACCTGTGTGCTGAAGCCGGCAACGACGACGCCTCTCAGTGCCCTTTTGCTGGCCGAGATCATCCAGCAGGCCGACCTGCCGCCCGGGGTCGTCAACGTCCTCACCGGTGCCGGGTCTGTTGCCGGGGCTGCGCTCGTCGCCCATCCCGGGGTGCGCAAGGTGGCTTTCACCGGGTCGACCGAGATCGGCAAGGATCTCCAGCGTTCCCTGGCCGGGACGGGCAAGCACTTGACGCTCGAGCTCGGTCGCAAGGGGGCGAACGTCGTCTTTGACGACGCGCCGGTGGACCAGGCGATCGAGGGAATCGTCAACGGCATCTTCTTCAATCAAGGTGAGGTCTGCTGCGCAGGCTCGCGCCTTTTGGTTCAAGAGTCGATCGCGGACGTCGTCGTCGACAAGCTGAAGCGTCGCCTGGCGACTCTTCGCGTCGGCGACCCGCTCGACAAGAACACGGACCTCGGTGCGATCAACAACGCCGCCCAGCTCGAGAAGATCCGCAGCCTCGTGGAGGAGGGAGAAGCCGAGGGGGCCGTGCGCTGGTCACCCAGCTGCACTCTCCCGGAGCGCGGCTACTGGTTCCCCCCGACGGTGTTCACGGGCGTCTCCCAGGCACACCGGATCGCCCAGGAGGAGATCTTCGGCCCTGTGCTCTCGGTCCTCACCTTCCGCACCCCGGAGGAGGCTGTCGCCAAGGCGAACAACACCGTCTACGGCCTTTCCGCCGGCGTCTGGACCGAGAAGGGGAGCCGGATCTTGTGGATGGCCGGTCAACTACGGGCCGGGGTCGTGTGGGCGAACGGCTTCAACCGCTTCGACCCCGCCAGCCCCTTCGGCGGTTACAGGGAGTCGGGTTTCGGCAGGGAGGGCGGCCGGCAAGGGCTGGCGGCGTACCTCGATGTCTGAGCAACGCCTGGCCGTGCGCAAGACCTACAAGCTCTACATCGGGGGTGCCTTCCCGCGCTCGGAGTCCGGTCGGTCATATGTCGTGGTGGGCTCCGATGGCGCCTTCCTGGCCAACGCGGCGCTCGCGTCGAGAAAAGATGTGCGCGACGCCGTCGTGGCGGCCCGCAAGGCACAGCCCGGCTGGGCCGGCGCCACCGCCTACAACCGGGGCCAGGTCCTTTACCGGGTCGCCGAGATGCTCGACGGGCGGCGAGCCCAGTTCGTCGAAGAGGTCGGCTCGAGCGAGGGCATGAACCACAAGCAGGCGGCGGCGAGTGTCGAGGCCGCGGTCGACCGCTGGGTCTGGTACGCCGGGTGGGCGGACAAGGTGGCCCAGGTCGCCGGCTCCTCCAATGCTGTCGCCGGGCCGTTCTTCAACTTCAGCGTGCCCGAGCCGACCGGCGTCGTGGGTGTGGTGGCGCCGCAGACGTCCTCGCTTTTGGGGCTCGTCAGCGTCCTTGCACCGGTGCTGGTGACCGGTAACGCGGTCGTGGTGCTGGCGAGCGAGAAGAGGCCCTTACCGGCCATCACCCTCGCCGAGGTGCTGGCGACGTCGGATCTTCCCGGCGGCGCGGTGAACCTGCTCACAGGCCGGGTAGCCGAGCTCGCGCCGGTGCTCGCCGCCCATCGCGATGTCGACGCGCTCGATCTGGCGGGCGCTCCCTCCTCACTCCTGGCCGAGCTCGAGCTGGCCGCGGTGACGAACGTCAAACGCGTGCTCCATCCTGATGCCACCGAGCCCGACTGGACCGCGTCGCCCACGCCGCGTCGCATGCTGGCCTTCCTGGAGACCAAGACGGTCTGGCACCCCGTCGGGGTCTGAGGGATGCCGGGGAAAGGCGCCAGATGGCCATTTCGGCTCCTGACCTTCCGTCCATGACAGCCACCTCCGGCTCGACGGACCCGTTCGCGCTCGCAAGCCAGGCCGCCGACGAGGTGAACCATTGGGCCGGCGGTCGGGTACACGACGTGGCGATCGTCCTCGGCTCGGGCTGGCAAGGGGTAGCCGACGGGCTCGGCAGTGCCGAGGCCGAGCGGTCGACCAGTGGCCTGCCGGGATTCGTGGCGCCCACGGTTGCCGGCCATCACGGCGAGCTGCGTTCGCTCAGCATCGGTGATCACCGCGTCCTGTTGCTCATCGGTCGCGTCCATCTTTACGAAGGCCGTTCGCCGGCCGAAGTCGTCCATCCGGTGCGCACCGCCGTCATCGCCGGTGCCCGGGTCGTCATCTTGACCAATGCCGCCGGCGGCCTCGACCCGGCGATGCGGCCAGGCCAAGCGGTGCTGATCCGGGACCATCTCAACTTGACGGGCACCTCGCCGCTGAGCGGGCCTCCCCCTCCGGAGGGCTACCGGGGGCGTTTTGTGGACCTGACAGAGCTATATCCGGCAAAGCTGCGGGCGCTCGCCAAGTCGGCGGACCCCACGCTGTCCGAAGGCGTCTACGCCGGCCTAAACGGCCCTCAGTACGAGACGCCCGCCGAGGTCGCGATGCTGCGGAAGATGGGGGCGGACCTGGTCGGGATGTCCACGACGCTCGAGGCGATCGCGGCTCACCATCTCGGGGCCTCGGTGCTCGGTATCTCGCTCGTCACGAACCTGGCGGCGGGCGTGAGCCCAACCCCGCTCGACCACGCCGAGGTGCTGGCTGCTGGCACCGCGGCGGCACCGTACCTGGCACGGCTGATAGCCGGAGTGCTGGCGGCTATGACGGCCGGCCACGAGGGGACCGAGCCGATCCCCGCCGATCTCCTCGCCGAGGCGGAGGCGTGGATGGCTGCCGATCCGGACCCCGCGACGCGCGCAGAACTAGCGGCGCTCATCCAAGCTGGGGACTCTGACGCGTTGCGGGACCGGTTCGAGCGCCCGCTCACCTTCGGCACTGCCGGGCTCCGCGGAGAGCTCGGGGCCGGCCCCGCGAGGATGAACCGCCTGGTCGTCCGCAAGACGACCGCAGGCGTGGCGCGCTGGGTGCTCGACCAGGGCGCCGAGGCTGCGCGGCGCGGGATCGTCGTCGGCCGCGATGCGCGCCACGGGTCAGAAGAGTTCGCGGGCGACACCGCCGCGGTCGCCTCCGCGGCAGGGGTACACGTCCGCGAGTTCTCCCGCCCGTTACCGACCCCCCTTACCGCCTTTGCCGTCAAGCACTTCGGCGCGGCTGGAGGGGTGATGGTCACGGCGAGCCACAACCCTGCCGTCGACAACGGTTACAAGGTCTACGCGGCAGACGGCGCCCAGGTGATCCCGCCGGACGACGCGCACATCGCCGAGGCGGCGGCCAAGGCGCCGGCGAGCGCGATCGCAGTGCCGGAGGATCTCGCATCCGAGCAGGTCGAGCTCATCGACGAGGCGGAGCTGCTCGAGGCCTACCGGCGTAGGGCGTTCGCGTTCCTCGACCCGGCGGGAGCGCGGCAGCTCCGGATCGTGTACACGCCACTGCACGGCGTGGGCGGCGCGGTCGTCCCGGCTTTGTTGGAGTCGGCCGGTTTCGGTCCTGTGTCGGTTGTCGCGGCTCAGGGGGCGCCCGACCCGGACTTTCCGACGCTGGCCTTTCCCAACCCGGAAGAGCCCGGGGCGCTCGATCTCGCATTTTCTGACGCTGTCCGGCTCGACGCGGACATCGTGATCGCCAACGACCCCGACGCCGACCGTTTGGCCATCGGCGTGCCGGATCCGGAGACGAAAGCGTGGAGAAGGCTGACAGGTGACGAGGTCGGTGTGCTCCTCGGTGATCACGTGCTTCGCATAACCGAGGGCGACGACCGGCTCGTGGCGACGACGATCGTCTCCTCGACGATGCTGTCCAAGCTGGCAGCGGCGGCCGGGGTCGCCTATGTCGAGACCCTCACCGGCTTCAAGTGGATCGCAAGGGCGGCCCTGCGCCGTCCCGGGACGCGGCTCGTCTTCGGGTACGAGGAGGCGCTCGGCTACGTGGTGGGTGACGCCGTCTCCGACAAGGATGGCCTGTCGGCCGCGCTCGTCGCGGCCGAGATCGCCGCCACTGCGAAGGTTCACGGGACGTCGTTGTTAGCTCGGCTGGACGACCTCGCATGCCTTTTCGGTGTGCACGTGACCGGCCAGTGGTCGCTCAGGCTCTCCGACTCGGAGGCGCAGGACGAGATGGCCCAGATCGTCGACCGCTGGCGCGCCGAACCGCCGACGAAAATCGCCGGTCTGGCCGTGAGGGAAGTCGTGGACCTCTCCAGGGGGACCGCAGAGCTTCCCCCGACCGATGGGCTGATTCTCCGGCTCGAGGAGGGAGCTCGCGTCGTGCTGAGGCCGAGTGGCACCGAGCCCAAGTTGAAGGTCTACTTCGAGGTCGCCACCGGGCCGGTGTCCCCCGAGGGCGTCGTCGGGGAACGCCACCGCGTCGAGGGGCTTCTCAGCGCGATTGAGACCGAGGTCGCAGCCCGTTGTCAGTCGATCAGCGCGTCGTCGCCGAAAAAGCCTTGAGCTGCTGAGGAGCCGCTCGAGGCACTTGGGCCGGCATCTGGGTCCAAGGTGGCAAAACCCGGCTTTATCTTGCCGTCGATCAGTGCCAGGCGGTCCTCGAAGGGATAGAAAGCGCTCTTCATCGCGTTGATCGTGAACCAGTTGATGTCCCGCCACGACCAGTCGAAGGTCTTGACGAGTCCGGCCAGCTCCGAGGACAGGGTGATGCCGCTCATGAGGCGGTTGTCGGTGTTCACCGTGACCCGGAACCTGAGTCGGCGGAGCAGCCCGATCGGGTGCTCGGCGATGGAGGGGACGGCCCCGGTGTGCACGTTGGAGGTGGGGCACATCTCGAGCGGTATGCGCCGGTCCCTGATGTAGGCCGCCAATCGGCCGAGCGAGGCGACACCGTCGGGATCGATCAGGATGTCGTCGACGATGCGGACCCCGTGGCCGAGCCGCTCGGCGTTGCACCATTGGATCGCCTGCCAGATCGAGGGAAGGCCGAACGCTTCGCCCGCGTGCAAGGTGGCGTGGAAGTTCTCGCGCTGCACGAGATGGAACGCGTCGAGGTGATCCGTGGGCGGATAGCCGGCCTCGGGCCCGGCGACGTCAAAGCCGGCAACCCCGACGTCGCGGTACTTGACCGCAAGCGCGGCGATCTCGCGGGAACGGTCCGCGGTGCGCATGGCACACAGCAGCGTGCGGACCACGATCGGTCGTCCCGCGGCTGCGGCGCGCGCCATGGCGCCGTCGAAGCCCTCCAGCACTGATTCGACGACCTGTTCGAGCGTGAGACCGTGCTCGGTGTGAAGCTCCGGCGCAAAGCGCACCTCTGCGTAGACGATTCCGTCGTCGACGAGGTCCTCGACGCACTCTCTGGCGACGCGCTCGAGCGCTTGTGAGGTCTGCATCACAGCGACGGTATGGACGAAGCCCTCCAGGTAGCGCACCAGGTCACGGCGAGGAGCGGCGGCGATGAACCATGCCGCCAACTCCTCCGGGTCAGTCGTCGGCAGGGCGTGGTAACCCTGCTCAGCTGCGAGATCGACCACCGTGGCCGGCCGAAGGCCGCCGTCGAGGTGATCGTGGAGGAGAACCTTCGGCACAGAGCGGATCTCTTCGAGGCCGGGCTTGGCACTCAATTGATCACCTCCAGGACAACCGGCACAGAGGCCGGGGGCTGGTCGCCGATGGCGATCGCGCCCTCGAGCGCTTGGCGCCCCCAATCGAACCTCTCGGGCCGTTCGGTATGAAGCTCAAGTAGAGGTTGACCCTCGGTGACCTTGTCGCCGGGCTTGACTTGGCAGACGACACCTGCAACGGCGCTCACGGGGTCCTCCTTGCGCGCTCTGCCTGCCCCGAGTCGCCAGGCGGCGACCCCGACGGCGCGCGCATCAAGCCTTGTGAGGATGCCCGTACGCTCCGCGCTCACGATATCGACATGAGGCGCCCGGGGCAGGGGAGCATCGGGGTCACCTCCCTGGGCCACGACCAAGTCGCGAAAGCGCGCCAAAGCCGTGCCGTCGCCGAGCGCCCGGGCGGGATCGGCGCTGATTCCGGCCAGCTCCAACATCTCCCGTGCGAGCGAGAGCGTCAGCTCGACGAGATCGGCCGGCTCTTTTGAGCCCGAGAGCACCTCGATCGACTCGGCGACCTCGAGGGCGTTTCCGACGGCGTGCCCCAAGGGCATGTCCATGGCGCTCAGCAGGGCCGTCACCTTGAGCCCGTGGTCGCGCCCGAGGCGGACCATTGTCCGGGCGAGCTCGGTGGCCCGATCCCGCTCTGTCATGAAGGCACCCGAGCCGACCTTCACGTCCAAGACGAGCGACCGAGTGCCCTCGGCAATCTTCTTCGACATGATCGACGCGGCGATGAGCGGGATCGACTCCACGGTCCCGGTCACGTCGCGAAGCGCGTAGAGCTTGCGGTCCGCCGGGGCAAGCCCGTCGCCGGCGGCGCAGATGACGCAGCCGATCTTCTCGAGTTGGGCGAGCATCTCCCGGTTGGAAAGCTCCGAGTGCCAGCCCGGGATCGACTCCATCTTGTCGAGCGTGCCACCTGTGTGGCCGAGCCCCCGCCCCGACAGCTGGGGCACAGCGGCTCCGCAGCCCGCCACGAGCGGGACGAGGATGAGCGACACCTTGTCGCCGACACCGCCGGTCGAATGCTTGTCGACGGTGGGACGCGACAGGCCCGAGAGGTCCATCGTCTCGCCCGAGGCGATGGTCGCCGCGGTCCACCGGGACAGCTCGGCATCCGACAAGCCACGCCAGAAGATCGCCATCAAGAGCGCCGCCACCTGTTCGTCCGCGACCGTGCCGTGGACGTAGGCGTCGATGATCCAGTCGATCTCGGCGTCTTTGAGCTCGTGGCCGTCGCGTTTTGAGCAGATGAGGTTCACCATGTCCATGTGGCCCGGAGCCGGTTGGGTCTCGCCCCGGCCGTTCGATCCTGCTTGGGGGGTCATAGTCATCGCTTGTCCACCGCCTCGTCGTCGAAGACTTCGTCTTCGTGCTGTTCGTCGACCTCGTACCGCTCCTGGGCTTTCTCCCGCTCGTCGTGTTCATCCTTGTGGAGGAGCCTCGCGCCGCCGGGACGCAGCCACGCCGCGAGTCGGGCGGGCATAGGAACCACCAAGTCTCGCGCACCGGGGTTCGGGACACGTCTTGGGAGGCCCTGTCGTTCCTCGAACCCTGGCCGTATGATCCCGACCATGCTTGATCATCTGTCTATTCAGTGCTCTGACGTGGGCGCGAGCTCGTTGTTCTACGACCGTGTCCTTGCGCCGCTTGGCGCTGCCCGGGCGATGGATTTCGGCGAGGTCATCGGCTACGGGGTCGAGGGAAAGCCGGAGTTCTGGCTGGGTCCAGTCGTCTCAGATGACCCGAACCGCGAGGTCCACGTGGCCTTCAGGGCGAGGGACCGGGCGACGGTGAGAGCCTTTTTCGAAGCGGCCGTGTCCCTCGGCGCCCTTGTGCTCAATGAGCCGCGTCTGTGGCCCGAGTACCACGAGCACTACTACGGCGCGTTCGTCCGCGATCCCGACGGGAACAACGTCGAGGCCGTCTGCCACGATCCCGAGTAGTGGTGCCGTGACATTCGACGTCCTCCGGGTGAAGTCGTCATATCCCGCCCTCGGTGACGGGTACGCCTATCTCGACGGGGCAGCGGGCACCCAGGTGCCCTCGAGCGTCATCGCGGCCATCTCAGGCGCTTATCTTGCGGGGCTCGGCAACAGGGGAGGAGCCTTCCCCGCCAGCCGCCGTGCCGGGGAGATCGTCCGCGCGGCCCGGCTCGCCGTGGCCGATCTCGTGGGGGGCGAGCCGCTCGGGGTGATCCTCGGCCCTAACATGACCACGCTCACCTACCGGCTCGCGGAGGTCCTCTCCAGGCGGTGGAGCAGTGGTGACGAGGTCGTCGTCTCCCGGTTGGACCACGACGCGAACGTGCGGCCCTGGGTTCAAGCAGCCGCACGTGCCGGCGCGGTCGTCCGCTGGGCAGAGGTCGACGTCGAGAGCAGCGAGCTCGAGGCGGCCCAGTACGACGAGCTCTTGTCGGAACGAACCAGGCTTGTGGCGGTCACAGCGGCGAGCAACCTCATCGGAACCCGGCCCGATGTCGCTGCGATCACCCGCAAGGCGCACGGGTTTGGCGCTCTCACCTACGTCGACGGTGTGCACGCGACACCGCACGGGCCTACCGACGTCGCCGCGCTCGGAGCTGACTTCTACGCCACGAGTGCCTACAAATGGTCCGGTCCGCACGTCGGCGCCGTCGTCGCGAGCCCGGGGCTGCTCGAGACGTTGCACCCTGACAAGCTCGAGCCGGCGTCCGATTCGGTGCCGGCTCGGTTCGAACGAGGCACGTCGCCCTTCGCCGACCTGGCGGGCGTTGTCGCCGCAGTCGAGCATCTGGCCTCGCTCGATGAAGCGGCGATCGGATCGCGACGCGAACGGATCATCACCTCGATGGCGGCCGTGGAGGCGTACGAGGGGGCCCTGTTCAAGACCCTGCTGGGCGGCCTGGACGCGATTGGCGACGTCACCACCTACGGGAAGGCGCCTTCTCGTGCTCCCACTGCATGCTTCAACGTCGCCGGCCGGACGCCTTCAGAGGTCGCCAAGCACCTCGCCGAGCGTCGGGTCAACGTGTGGAACGGGGACAATTACGCCTGGGAGCTCGCCGGGGCGCTCAAGATCCGCGATGGTGGGGGAGCGGTGCGCGCCGGCCTTGTGCACTACAACGACGAGTCCGATGTGAGACGTCTGCTCGAGGGGGTTGCCGAGATCGCAGCTGGCGTCGACTAGATCTTCGAGCCTTTCGCCAGGATCAGTACAGCTCGTAGGCGGCAGGAAGCAGCTCGTCGACGGTCGTGGTGCGGCACCGCCCGCTCTCGAGAAACGTGACAGCCGCGTCGCGCCCGAACTCCGCGAGCACTTGCCGGCACGCACCACAGGGCGAGGCGGTCTTCACCTTCCTGCCCGGTGCGCGGGCGTAGACACCCACCGCCTCGATCGTGACCTTGCCACCCTCTGCCGTGATGGCGGCGAACACGGCGTTGCGCTCCGCGCACGAGGTCAGCCCGTAGCTCCCGTTCTCGACGTTGCAGCCCACGTAGGTGCCTCTTGTCGTCCGCACAGCGGCACCGACGTGGAACTTCGAATACGGCGCGTACGCCTTGAAGGACGCTTCATAGGCACGCTGGAGGAGCTCCCGCTCGCGCGGATCGTCGATTGCTGTCACGACCTCGGGCACCCGGGCCACCCGGCCACACTATGACCAACTGGGCGGCACGGGGCGGATCCATCGCGACGTACGTATGTTCGATAAGCTGTCGTCATGGAGGAGCAGGGGGAAGCGGGCCAGCTTCGCTGGCGTCTGGTCGAGGAGGAGGCGTCCGGGATGCTTTTCCCGCAGTCCTCGCTCGGTGAACGCCACGTCGGAACGGGGGAGTACCGAGGCATGGAGTTCTTCCACGTCAATGCCCGCACGATCGTGAACAAAGTGCCGGCTGCCTCGAGAATGCCCTTCAGTTACACGATCAACGCCTATCGGGGATGCAGCCACGCCTGCACCTACTGCTTCGCGAGACCGACGCACACATATCTCGGGCTCGGGACGGGGGAGGACTTCGAGCGAAAGATCGTCGTCAAGGTCAACGCCGTCGAGCGGCTGCGCGCCGAGCTGCGATCGCCCAGGTGGCAGGGAGACCACATCGCGATGGGCACGAGCACCGACCCCTACCAGAAGGCCGAGGGCAAGTACCACCTCACCCAGGGCGTCGTGCGGGTGCTCGCCGAGGCCAGGAACTCCTTCAACATCCTCACCAAGTCGACGCTGGTCTTGAGGGACCTGGCCTTGCTGGCCGAAGCGGCAAGGCGCACGCGTGTCAGCCTCGCCCTTTCGATCGGCACCCTGGAGCGCGACGTGTGGCGCCTCAGCGAGCCTGGCACTCCGCCCCCGGACAAGCGTTTGGAGGCGGTGGCGCGACTCAACGAGGCGGGGGTGCGCTGCGGCGTGCTGATCGCCCCGGTCCTGCCGGGCATGTCTGACTCCGACGACCAGTTGCGGGCTGTGGCCGCGGCGTGCCTCGAAGCGGGAGCGGTCTCGCTGACGCCGGTCGCGCTCCATCTGCGGCCCGGCGTCCGTGAGCACTACCTCGAGTGGCTCGGCAAGGTACGGCCCGACCTCGTGGAGCTTCACGGTGAACGTTTCCGCACAGGCTCCTACCAGTCCCGGGCCGAGCAGCACCGCATCACCGAGGTCGTGCGGGCGGTGGAAGAGTCCGCCGGTCGCCGCCTTGCCGGTCTCGACCGGCCCGGGCGACGCTCTGGCAAGGCGCCGGCTCCGCGGGTCGCGCGAACTGCCGAAGGACAACGACCCCGGCGTGAAACCACGAGCCTATGCGCCTCCAACGAGCAGCTCCGCCTCCTTTGATCGCATCGGCAAAGGTCTGTTACAACTCGGCTATGGCCAGTCAGAAGAGCTCTTCGGGACCGCTTCGCCCCGAGCCCGAGGCGAGCGCTGCGGAGCCCTCGCGTTGCCAGTGGGCGGCCGGTGCGTTCCTGCAGCCCTATCACGACGAGGAGTGGGGCGTGCCCGTGCACGACGACCGCCGGCACTTCGAGTTCCTGGTGCTCGAGTCGGCGCAGGCCGGCCTGAGCTGGATCACGATCCTGAAGCGCCGGGACGGCTACCGGCAGGCGTTCTGCAACTTCGATCCGGAAGCCGTCGCTGAGCTCGAGCCAGCCGACGTCGCGCGTCTTTTGGGTGATCCGGGGATAATCCGCAACCGCCGCAAGGTCGAGAGCGCGATCACAAACGCCCGGGCCTTCCTGGAGATCCGGCGCCAGTTCGGCAGCTTCGACAGCTACGTATGGGGCTTTGTCGGCGGCCTGCCGTTGGTCAACGCCTGGCGGGCAGAGTCGGAGATACCGGCCGAGACGCAGCTGTCGAAGGAGCTGAGCGCGGACCTGAGACGGCGGGGATTCAGGTTTCTGGGCCCGGTTGTCTGCTACGCGCACCTGCAGGCGACCGGGCTCGTGATGGACCACGTGACGAGCTGCTTTCGCTGGAGCGAGCTCAGCGCCCGAAGGTGAATCGCGACGACTGTCCTCGCAATGGCCCGCCAGGCGGACGCTCGTCAGTGCCCGACGACGTAGCTCACCCCGGCGAGCGAGGCGAAGAACTGGGCTGACGGACCCTGCACGTAGGCCTTGCCGGTCGCGTAGATTGCGCTGATCAGCCGATCGGCTGGAAACGGGCCGTGAAGTGCCTCAGCTGGGGCGCCTGCTCGACGATCTTGTAGCCGCGAAGGCCGGAGGCCTTCTCGGCGACCGCCTGGCACACCTCGATGACGTAGTCGATGTGGCTCTGGGTGTAGGTGCGCCTGGGGATGGCGAGGCGGACGAGGTCCATCGTCGCCTCCTTCTCGGTGCCGTCGGGCTGAAGCCCGAACATCACCGTGCCGATCTCGCAGCCGCGGATGCCGCCGGTCTCATAAAGCGCCACGGCGAGCGCCTGGCCCGGGTACTCGAGCGGCGGGATGTGAGGCAGCAGCGCGCGGGCGTCGAGATAGACGGCATGGCCTCCGATCGGCATGAAGACAGGTACGCCGCTTCGATGCAGGGCCTCGCCCAGATAGGCCGTCGACTGGATCCGGTAGCGCAGGTAGTCGTGCGAGACGGCCTCGCGGATCCCCTGTGCGATGGCCTCGAGGTCGCGCCCGGCGAGACCGCCGTAGGTAGGGAACCCCTCGGTCAAGATCAGCATGTTCCGGCAGGACTCGGCGAGGGCGTCGTCGTTGCACGCCAGCCAGCCGCCGATGTTGGCGAGCGGGTCCTTCTTCGCGCTCATCGTCATCCCGTCCGCGAGCGAGGCCATCTCGCGCACGATGTCGGCGACGTCGCGCTGGGACTGGCCCTCCTCGCGCTCGCGTATGAACCAGGCGTTCTCGGCGAAACGGCAGGCGTCGAGGAACAGTGGCAGGCCATAGCGGTCGCACACGGCCCGCACCTCGTGCAGGTTGGCCAGGCTGACCGGTTGCCCACCGGCGGAGTTGTTGGTGATGGTGACCATCACCACGGGCACGTGGTCGGGACCCCGGGCCCTGATCAGCTCGTCCAGGGCGGTGACGTCAAGGTTGCCCTTGAACGGGTGCAGGTTGGCCGGGTCTCGGCCCTCGGCGATGACGAGGTCGACGGCCTCGGCGCCGGTGAACTCGACATTGGCCCGCGTCGTGTCGAAGTGGGTGTTGCTCGGCACGACCCGGCCGGGGCCGCCGATCACCGAGAAGAGGATCTTCTCGGCCGCCCGGCCCTGGTGGGTCGGTATCACGTGGCGGAACGGGAACAGCTCGGTGACGGCGTCCCGGAAGATGACCCATGAGGGCGAGCCGGCGTAGGACTCGTCGCCGTGCTGGATCGCCGCCCATTGGTCGCGGCTCATGGCTCCCGTGCCGGAGTCTGTCAGCAAGTCGATGAGGACGTCACGGGCCAGGAGGTTGAAGACGTTGTAGCCGGCAGCTCTTATGGCCGCGGCGCGCTCGTCCGGCGTCGTCATGCGGAGCGGCTCGACGGCGTGGATCCGGAACGGCTCGATGATCGTACGGAAGGTCCTGGTCGTGCGGCTCAGGCTAGATCAGGCGCCGCTCGGTCGCCCATCTCGTCAGCTCGTGGCGCGTCGACAGCTGGAGCTTTCGCAGCACGGCCGAGACGTGGCTCTCGACCGTCTTGACCGAGATCGTCAGCTCGCGGGCGATCTCTTTGTAGGAGTAGCCGCGGGCGATGAGGCGCAGCACCTCGCGCTCGCGCGGCGAGAGCTGGTCAAGCTCGGGATCGAGCGGGCCCACAAGCTCCGAGCCCGCTGGCATCGAGGCGAAGGCGTCGAGCACGAAGCCGGCGAGGCGCGGCGAGAAGACGGCGTCGCCGCCGGCGACGCGCAGGACGGCGTCGATGAGCTCCGGCCCCGAGATCGTCTTTGTGACATAGCCACGGGCCCCGGCCCGGATGACGGCGATCACGTCCTCGGGCGCGTCGGAGACCGAAAGGGCGAGAAACAACACGCTCGGATGGCTCGGCTTGATGGCCTCTATCACCGCCTTGCCTCCGCCTGCGGGCATGTGCACGTCGAGCAGCACGACATCGGGCAGACGCTCGGCGATCAGCTCGATGGCGGCGGGGACCTCGTCCGCCTCCCCGACGAGCTCGACCGCGTCGCCGAGCTCGGCGCGGACCCCGGCGCGAAACAGGTGGTGGTCGTCGACGAGGAAGACCCTGGGGCGGCTGTCGCGCGTGCTCATGGGCGGCCGGCGTGCCTGGGCACGCTGAGCTCGACCTCGGTCCCCTCTCCGGGCACCGAACGGATGACGGCGGTCCCGCCGTGGCGCTGCATCCTGCCGCGGATCGACTCTGCGATCCCCTTGCGGTCGCCGGCTACCGCCTCGGAGTCGAAACCGGCCCCGCGGTCCCGTACGAACATGGACACCCGCCGCGGCTCGGCCTCGACGTAGATGGACACGGCGGGCGCGCCGGACCATTTGGCGGCGTTCACCGTCGCCTCCCTGCCGGCGGCGAGCAGTGCCCGCAGCTCGTCGTCGAGCGGGGCGTCCCCGACGGTGACGGCATCGATGGCGATCCCGTGCGCGGCTTCGACCTCGCGCTCGATCTGCTCGACTCCTGCCGAGAGCGTCGCGGCTCCCTCGGCCCCGAAGGACCCGGGCGCCCGGCCTTCGAACAACCACGAGCGGAGCTCCCGCTCCTGGGCGCGGGCCAGCTTCGCGACCTCTTGGGGCTGGTCCGCGGAGCGTTGGATCATGGCCAGGGTCTGCAGCACCGAGTCATGCACCCGGGCCGCCATGTCCGCCCGCTCCTCGGCACGAATGCGCGCTTGGCGCTCGTGCAGCAGGTCCAGGGCCAGCTTGAGCCACCAGGGGCCGAGGAGGACCACGGTCCCTGCGATCATGAGCAGCGTCCCTGCGAAGGGCCGGAGCCAAGAGTGGCTCAGGGCTCCTTCGGATATGACGAACACACCGAGCACGAACAGCACCACGCCGGCTCCGAGGCGGACCATGAAGGAGCGACGCGACTGGCGCGGCTCGGAGCCCAGCTGGAGCAAGGCCTTGACCGATTCGGTCAACCACGCTCGTTCGTCGTCCTCGGCGTTTCGGTAGACGAGGACGAGCCCGGCCGCGCTTATGAGAAGTGGCAGTCCCCAAGACGACAAGAAGCCAGCGTGCAGTGCCGAGCCGAGGAGCAGGACGAGCACGAGTGCGGGCACGAGGGCGAGGGCGATGGTGATGCCTTGGCGGTCCGCGACGGCACGGGCGCCGATCGTCTCGGTGGACCCCTCGGCGGGGAGCAGCAGCCAGGCGAGCACGTAGCCGGCGACGCCGAACGCGCTCACCAGGCCCAGGAGCACGATGACGATGCGCACGATCGTCACGTCCCTGCCGAGGCGAGCGGCGATGCCTCCGGCGATGCCGGCGATGATCCGGTCCTCCCGGCTGCGCTGCAGCCGGGGGCGTTGGCGATGGCGCCGGTAGCGCCCTTTCCCCCAGGCGCGGTCCGTCTGCATGCCCTCGAAGTGATGCTGCCAGGGGTTGAAATGATCGCCTATGCAACGATGATCGCGCCTTTGAGGCGGTGCAACCATCGGGGGAGCCCCTGATCGGGCTCCCGGGTTCTCAGGGTCCGATCCGGGACATCCCCGATTTCCAGGCGGTCTCCGGGGGAGCACCATGATCGTATGGACATAACGACGAATCACAAGGACTCAACCGAGTCGGGGCTTCTCCGCAGGTCACGCGACGGAGCGATGTTGGCCGGCGTCGCGGTGGGGCTCGCCGACTACTTCGACGTGGACGTGACGCTGGTGCGCATCGGCCTCGTGGCGCTGACGCTCCTCGGCGGTGCCGGCGTGCCGCTGTACGTGGCAGCATGGCTTCTGATCCCCGAGCAGGGCTCGGAGGTCGCCATCGCCGGTGAGATCTTGAACCACTCCTGGCACCGCTGACCGCGTCCAGATCGATCTAGCCCACTCGTTCTCGAGGAAGGAAGGAAATGCAATCACGATGGGATGTCCCTTGGGGATCGCCACCGAGACGTGACAACGATCCGAACCTGCGGATCGGAGATGCCGAGCGCAACGAGATCAGCGAGCTGCTCTCCAAGCACTACAGCGACGGGCGCTTGGACGCCGCAGAGTTCCAGGAGCGGCTGGACCGGGCCATGAGCGCGAAGACGCGGGCGGACTTGTCGGGTCTGCTCGTGGATCTTCCCAGCCTTCGCACCCCGGAGCAGGCGGCAGTCTTGCGAGAACCGCCTCGCCACCGTCACGGCTTTCTAAAGGTCGTGCTCTTCGCGGTCCTGGCCTTCTGGGCCCTGTCGTTCGTCGCCGCCTCGAGCCGATTCTTGACGCTCGGGTGGGTTCACGTACCGTGGCTGCTGATCTTGCTCGTGGCGCTGTTTGTCTGGGTACGGGACCGCAGGCACCGGCGCTGGCATCATCGCCGCGAGTTTCTCGACGAGCGGCCCCAGTAGAGAGGCCCGTGACCGGGACGGCTGTGCAGGCGGCGCCCCTTCGGTCGTAGCGCATCGATCTGTGACGCATCGATCTCGAGAGCCTGAGAGAGCACCTGTGCGGCGCTGCCCGACTCCGCCCAGGGCTGTTCGCCGTCGACTGAGCCCGTGCGGGCTCGCTCATCGTCGGCTCCGGCCACGGCTTTCTCCGAGGCTGCGAAGCTGTGCGCGAGCGGGCCTGCGAGGACGACCGCCACGACGCACTGGGCTATCCCGGCGATGAAGAGCGGTAGGTGAACTCCCCACTTGTCAGCGACCTCACCGCCTATGAGGGAACCGATCGGGGCCGCGCCCCACACGATGCCGCGCCACGCCGAGCCGATCCGCCCCATCAAGTCCCGGGGGGAAAGGCGCTGGCGAAGCGAGATGGCGACGACGCTCCCGGCGCAGACGGCGAAGCTGACCACGAAAAAGGCCGTGCCGGCTATCGGCCATCCCTTTGCCGTCGCCATGACCAGATAGGCCGCGCCCGAGACGAGCGCGCTCACGATGACCGTCGGGATGTTGCCGATCCGGTTGGCGATGCGATCTGCAAGCAGGGCGCCGGGAAGGTTGCCCGCCGCCCCGACCGCCAAGAAGACGCCGTACAGGCCTTTTGACACTCCCCAGTCGACCGTGGCGATGATCACGAGCACGCCCGTCACCAGCCCCTGCAGGCCGGCCAGTGCCGCGAGCAGGATCACGAGGAGTCTCAGCGAGCGGTCCTTCATGAGCTGCCGGGCACCGTCCAGGATGGAGCCGTGAGCGACGCTGGGCTTCAGCCGCTCGGTGCGAAAGCCCAGCAGGGACAAGCCGGAAAGCCCGACTGTTGCCGCGTCGGCCACAAAGGGGAGGGCCTTGGCCGCAACGAAGGCCAGTGTTCCAAGGATCGGTCCGCCGAGGTGCTGGGTGGCTGCTTCGGTGCCGGTCAAGATCCCATTGGCGCGTGAGAAGGCCCGGGGTTTGACCAGCTCTGGCACGGTCGCCTGCGATGCCGAGTAGTAGATCGCTCGCCCCCCGCCGTTCGTGAACACGAGGATCACGAGCAGCAAGTAGTCGAGGTGGTGGGTGGCGACCAGCACTGCCAGCGAGCCCAGGACGAGCGCGCGCCCTATGTTTGTCACCGCCATGAGCCGCCCTCGCTCGTAGCGGTCGGCGAGCGCGCCGGCAGGAAGCGCGAGCACGAGCCATGGCAACGAGTCGGCAGCCGCCACTCCGGACACCGGGAGGGGATGCGGGTCGACGAAGAGGGCGAGGAGCGGCATGGCTCCGTAGCCGAAGCCGTCGCCGAGGCTGGCTACGACAAAGCTCGCCCAGAGATAGCGGAACCGTCGCCCGAGCGACCGGGCACTTCTGGATGCAACCCCGATTTCGTAGCTATCCCGCCCGGAGGTCACAGTGCCTCTCATCATGGCGCGGAATCGACACTCGAGTTGGCGATACTCGGTCTGAACGCGCTCCGGCGTTCACTGCTGCAGGCCCGCGAAAAACGAGGGACTTTGCCCACCGGCGACACGGAAACGGCAGGCGGAGAGCCTCATACCACTAAAGGATCCCACCTGCCGCTCCGATAAGAAATGGGAAGAGCCGTCACGTCAGCAACAGCGGGTCCCATTTGAGTTCACGTGGTCACAGCCACGTGGCTCAGCCCCAATAGACGTCACGAACCATCTCGACCACCTCCCTTCCAGACAGGGGACCACGGTCGGGGGAGACGAGGGCGCAACACCGAGCTACCGGTGCCCTCGATTCCCCCGCGTCCAAGATCATCCCAGGTCAGTGGGGTACCGCACAATGGCCACACTAACCTCGTTGTTAACGGCGGTACAGGGGAAGGCGCGTTTCTTGGCGGCCAGATGGGCGCGAACTTACTTCTGTGCCGCTCGGCTCAGCTGAGCCAAGGACTCAGCCTCTGAGCTGGGATCCTGTCTCTAGCTCTGCCTGTGGCCCCTCTTCGAGCCGTCCGGGGATGATGCGAAGTGGCCTCGTCGAAGGGATCTCACGAGAGAACTTGAGGCGAGGATGCGTGGCGAACCAGCGGAGCAGGTCCTCACGCCCCAACGGCGGAGAGAAGTAGTAGCCCTGCACCGCGTCGCAACCCGCGTCGGCGAGGATGGCACAAGTGACCTCGTCCTCGGCACCTTCCGCGACGACGGTCAGGCCCAGCGAATGCGCCATGGCGATGGAGGAACGGACGATGATCGAGTTGCTCTGGTCGGCGGCGACATTGGCGACGAAGGACCTGTCCAACTTCAGCTCGTTCACGGGCAGGCGGTGCAGGTAGGCGAGCGAGGAGTAGCCGGTGCCGTAGTCGTCGACGGCGATCCGCACCCCGAGCTCGGAGAGCTGGCCCAGCACGTCGCTCGCCTCGGCGATGTCGGCCATGACCTCTGTCTCGGTGATCTCGAGCGAGAGGGCGCTCGCCGGGAGCCCGTTGGCCCCGAGATGGGCGGTGATGTTGCGGACGAGAGAGCGGTTCGAGAGATCGCGCCCGGAGAGGTTGACGGCGAGCCCGATCTCGAGCCCGTCGCGCCGCCACTGGGCCGCCTGCTTGCAGGCTTCGTTGAGCACGAAGTCGGTGATCTGGCCGATGAGCCCCATTTGCTCGGCGATCTGGATGAACTCGTCTGCTGGGACCTGGCCGTGCACGGGGTGGAACCAGCGCGCGAGCGCCTCGACACGGACCACCTCGCCCGAGACGAGGCCCGCGATCGGCTGGTACATCACGCTCAGCTGTTGGCCGCTCGCGAGCGCCTCGGCCAGGTGTCCGCCGAGGAGGAGCTTTCGCTGCATGCTCTGATCGTGCGCGGGCAGGTAGAGCTCGATGCCCGAGCGCTTCGCCTTGCCGTGGTACATCGCAATGTCCGCCCTTTGCAGAAGGGTCGCAACGTTGTCTCCGTGCTCGGGAGCCAGTGCGATTCCCGCCGTGGCGGTGATGGCGAGCATGACCCCATCGATGTTCATCGGCTTGGAGATCGCAGCGAGAAGGTCACGCACTACTCCTGTGGCCTCTTCAGGCCCGATGATGTCGGGCACGACGAGGGCGAACTCATCGCCGCCGAGCCGGGCGACCGTGGCCCGGCCGCTACCGGTGCGCACCAGGGTCTCGGCGACCTCGCAGAGGAGCCGGTCGCCGGTGCCATGGCCAAGGGTGTCATTGACCTCCTTGAACCGGTCGAGGTCCAACAACGCGACAGCTGCCCTGCCCGTCTCGGCGAGCGCGGACGTGGCGCGGTCAAGAAACAGGGTCCGGTTGGGGAGCCCAGTCAGCAGGTCATGGGTCGCCTGGTACCACTTGCTCTCGGCTTCTAGCCGGAGCTCCTCGACGAGCTGCGCCCGTTCCATGGTCGTGCTCGCATGCGCGGCCAGCGCCTCGAAGAGCCTCAGGTCGTCGTCGTCGAAGGGGGCGAAGCCCTCGTCGCGGTCGAGGGCGATGAGAGCGCCGAGGGTGCGCTCGCCACTGGCGAGGGGCACGACCATGGCGCCACGGAAGTCGCCGAGGAGAGGGTCGACGTCCGGATCGCGCTTGTGGTTCCCCGTAGTGCCGACCAGCAGGCTGGCCTGTCGCTTGGTGATGGCCTTCGCGATCGCCGACGAGCTGTCAACGATCGTCCGTTGCACCGTTGAGCGGACGTCCCCATTCAACGCGACGTGTCGCACTGAAGGCCAGTCGTCGACGATGACCAGCTCCGCCCTGTTGGACCGCATGACCGACTGCACTTGCTCTAGGACTGCCCACGCGGTGCCCGCGGTCTCGAGATAGGGGCCACCTACCAACTTGCTGAAGTCGTACAACTGCTGAAGGGCGCCGAAACGATTCGTGAGTCGGAGGTATCCGCGGTAGGCGAACACGATGAGGGCACCGACAGTCACGAGTGGGAGGACCGCCCACGTGTCCCACCAGGCAGCGTCGAGCACCACCAGGGCAAGCGCGATGCTCGATATGAGCATCAGAGCCACAGTGGTGAACTCGAAGCCGTACTTGCGCTGCTGGGGATGCCCGTTCAGTCGTACGACGATGGTGACCGCCACGTGACAGACCAGGAATGCCGCGCAGAGAGCGACGGCGCCGGCTGTCCAACCGATGGGAAGCACGGCGACACGCGGGCCGTCGGAGACGATGAAGCCTCCGAGGAGAGCCCGGTACACGATGATCGCGACCACCGATGACATCGCGTGGGTAGCAAGGTTGAAGGCAAGCTTGCTCGGAGATTGTCGTCGGATGGCCCCGAGGGCGACTGCCTCCCCGAGCACGCGGCAGATGACGAGGGTCAATGGTGCGGCTATCACCAATCCGAGCAGCAGTGGGACTTCTCCCAAGACGAACATGTAGGTCTGGCCCTTGTAGTGGACCATGACCGGGCTGATCACAACGGCCGCAAAGATGACTGTCAGCAAGGCTGCCACCAGAGGCTGGGCGGTGAGGTCCCGGTAGGGCGCGTTCGTTCCGAGCGGCCCCCAGATGAGGAGGGCGATGGTACCGGCGCCGAGCAGGGCGGCGAAAACCGGGACGCCTACCCTCGCACTGAGGGGCGGACCCGCAGGCGCTGGCGGAGCCTGCCATGTGCCCACTGGTGAGGCGGTGGCCACGGCGCCGCCCTCCGGACCTTGTGAGTCCGCTGGTTCGGGGGCGACCTTCGATCGCGCGAAAGCGCGTTCCTCGTAGCGGTCTTGTGAGGCCACGAGAAAAGTTATCGGCAATTCGGCGCCGTCCTTGAGGACATCACCTTCGCAACCTGGTCCTGAGCACCAGCGCCACCCATGTGACGGTACTGGCCCGGACCGCTCTGGAGGTGGCTTTCCCCTCTCGAGGCCGAGGCGGCGATAACATCGAACATATGTACGACGAAGCGGGCTGGGATGCTAATTTGGACGAGGCTCAACTGGCCGCGGTAGTCCATGGCGACGGTCCGCTCGTGATCGTTGCGGGTGCCGGCACCGGCAAGACGCGCACGCTCACGGCGCGCGTGGCACGACTCCTCGAGCGCGGGGTGCCACCGGAGAGGATCCTGCTGCTCACCTTCACACGGCGGGCGGCAGACGACATGCTCGCCCGGGCGGCCGCCCTGAGCGGTCACCGGGAATGGGGGAGACGGCTTCGCGGGGGCACGTTCCACGCCGTTGCGCACCAGTTCATCGCCGGATACGCGGAGGTGCTGGGGCTGCAACCGGGCTTCTCTCTTCTCGATCCAGCCGACGCCGCCGACGTGATGGATCTGCTGAGAGACGAGCAGGGCCTCGAGGCGACAGATGTCCGGGTGCCGCGCTCGGCCACGATGGTCGAGGTGTACTCGAGGTGTGTGAACACCCGGCACCGCCTCTCAGAGGTGCTGGCGACGGACTTTCCCTGGTGTGAGCCCCATGCCGAGGCCATTGCCGCCCTGTTCAAGGCCTACGTCGCCCGCAAGCGGGCAAAGGGTCAGGTCGATTTCGACGACCTGTTGCTCTTGTGGCGAGCGGCACTGGCCGACGATCGGCTCGGGCCCCGGATGATCGAGATGTTCGATCACGTGCTAGTCGACGAGTACCAGGACGTGAACGCCTTGCAGGTCGAGATCGTGCGTGCCCTTCGCCCCGACGGGCGCGGGCTGACGGTTGTGGGTGACGATGCGCAAGCCATCTACGGTTTCCGAGGCGCTGACGCGAGCTACTTGCACGACCTGGCGAGCTCGCTGCCGGGGGCGACGGTCATCGCGCTCGAGCGCAATTTCCGCTCCGTACAGCCGATCTTGCACCTGGCGAATCTCCTCCGGCCGTCGGAGGCGGGCCTTCGCCTGGTGCTTCAGGGAGAGAGACCAGGGGGTCGCCGCCCGGTCCTTGTTCGCTGCCATGACGCTCCGAGTGAGGCCCGTGCCGTCGTCGACGGCATCCTTGATGCCCATGAGGAGGGTATGCGGCTGTGTGACCAGGCCGTGCTCGTGCGCGCCGCTCATCACAGCGATCTCATCGAGCTCGAGCTCACCGCTCGCCGCGTCCCATACCGCAAGTACGGAGGCCTCCGCTTCGTGGAGGCCGCACACGTGAAGGACTTCGTTGCCGCGGTCCGCCTTCTCGACAACCCGGCGGATGATCTCGCGTGGTTCCGCCTCTTGCGCATGCACGACGGCATTGGCCCCGCACGGGGCCGCATGCTGCTCGGGCTTGTCGCGCCTCAGGCCGGCACGAGGGCGCACGAGTGGGCCGAGGCGGTGGCCGCGGCGCCGGCAAGATCGCGTGTCGCGCTCACCAAGACGCTGGAGGGCCTCGACGCCGCCCGCAGGCAGGTAGGCGTTCCCGGACGGGTGACGGCCATCTTCCGGCTCCTCCGCCCGCTCGTCCTCAGCCGCTACAGCGAAGGCCAGGCCAGGGTCGAGGACCTGGACCGCCTGTCCGCCGCGGCTTGTGCCATGGACGATCTGTCCGCATGGCTCGCCGAGATAACGCTTGATCCGCCGATGTCGACAGGAGACCGCGCCGGGCCGCCCCACCTCGACGAGGACTTTGTGGTCATATCCACGGTTCATTCCGCCAAAGGCCTCGAGTGGGCCTCGGTGCACCTCCCCCATCTCGTGGACGGCGCCTTCCCCTCGGACATGGCGCTCGGTTCGGAGGCCGGACTGGCTGAGGAACGAAGGCTTTTTTACGTCGCCACGACCCGGGCCCGGGACCGGCTCACGCTGTACACGCCCCTTCGCATGCAGTATCACCGCCGGGCCCGCAACGACCGGCACTGCCTCGCCCCGGCGAGCAGGTTCCTCGAAGACGGAGTGCTTTCGGTCCTCGACATCCAAGAGCAGACGCCACCTCGTCCGCCGGCAAGGGCCGCTGCGGCCGCGCACCGGCCCATCTCGGTCGATCTCGATCACCTGTGGCGCTGAGGGCAAGGCCACCGGGACTGGGATCCTCCCGGGCCGCTCAGGCATGGTTCCGGGCCTGTCTGGGATCCCGCTGCGCCGACACATGCGACGGCCGGCTTGGGGCAGAATTGGTCCATGAACGACGATCCAGCGGTCCCCGCGGTCCCCGACAATCCAGCCGCCGCCACCACCACCCCAGCCGTCTCCGAGAACCCAGCCGAAGGTGAGGAGGCAGGCACCGACTCGCGACCTCTCGTGCCGATCGAGATCTCCCAGCCGGGCGCGTACGAGGAAGAAGAGTTCATCGCGCAACCCGCCAAGCTGATGAGGATCGCGTCGATGGCCAAGCAGCTCCTCGAGGAGGTGCGAATGGCCCCACTCGACGAGGCGAGTCGCACGCGGATGAAGGAGATCTACGGCGAGTCGATTCGCCAGCTCGAGAGCACGCTGTCTCCCGAGCTCGCCCAGGAGCTCGATCGCCTCGCGATCCCCTTCGACGACGGCGCGCCCACCGATGCGGAGCTCCGGGTTGCCCAGGGCCAGCTGGTCGGGTGGCTCACGGGGCTCTTCCAGGGCATCCAGGCAACCCTTTTCGTCCAGCAGGCGGCCACCCAGCGCCAGCTGGAGCAGATGCGAGGCGTTGGGCCGTCCAAGGACTCGCAGGCCGCGATCGGAGACGGTGGTCGCACGCCTTACCTGTGAGCCGCCGGCCAGACAGCCCGTAGCATTCCATCGATGGTCCTGAGCTGGGATCGATCTCAAGTCTGGCCAGCTGCGGGCCGATGTTTAGAGTCGTGAGGGCGGAGAATGAGTAGTCCAATGGCGTCCGACCCTCAGTCCGAACCGCCGATCTCCAGGGTGGCGGCGGTCGACGACGCCATCGAGGCGTGGTCGGTCTTCGAGGAGTTCTTCGTCCTCTCCTACCGCGCGACCCAGATGCTCCCGGTCATCGTCACCGAGCTCGGCACCCGCGCCGCCGACATCCTGGGGACCCCGCCCGACACCGTCGCCGACGATCCCGGGGGCTTCGCCAGGCTGCTGCATCCGGACGACCGGGACCGGGTCCTCGCCGAGCACCGGGACGCCGCAGCCAGGGGCGAGCCGCTCGTGAGCGAGTACCGGATGGTCGGCCAGGACGGGACCGTGCTGTGGATATACGACGACGCAGTGCCGGTCGTGGACGCCGCGGGGAGGGCGACGCTTTACGGGCACTGCCTCGACGTCTCGCCGCGAGAAGAGACCGAGGCGCGCCCAGGTGACGCCGAGGAGCGTCTCCGCTCGACCGTCGCCAGCATCCCCGCCGCCGTCTACCGCTGCGCGTGTGACGCGATCGGCACGATCCAGTTCCTGAGCGGCCAGATTGAAGACCTCGTCGGGTACCCGGCGAGCGACTTCATCGAGAACAAGGTGCGCAGCTACGACTCGATCGTTCATCCCGACGACCTGCCCTACGTGGTCGCCGAGGTCAGCGATGCCCTCGAGCGAGGCTCCGGGTACTCGCTCGAGTACCGGGTGCTCCACCTGAACGGGGAGCAGCGATGGGTTGCCGAGCATGGGCGGCCGGTGTTCGGCCCTGACGGCAGGCCGGAATGGACGGCCGGCATCATCTTCGACGTCACGCGGCAGAAGGCGGCGAAGGGGTCGCGCGATCTCTTCGAACGCCAAATTCGCCGTCAGGTGCTGCACGACTGGCTGACCGGGCTCCCGAACCGGGTCCTTTTCCGCGAGAACCTCGCTCGTGCCATCTCCGAGGCGCCCGACAGCGACGCCGAGCTGGCCGTGCTCGTGATGAACCTGGACCGGTTCAAAGAAGTCAACGACACGCTCGGCCGTGAGACCGGCGACCGGTTGCTGCAAGAGGTCGGGCACCGGCTCAGGACCGTGCTGCGGGAGGGTGACTCAATAGCAAGGCTTGGCCGCGACGAGTTCGCCATCCTCGTGCCCGGGGCAGGCCGGCCCCAGGCGCTCGAGGTCGTGCATCGGGTCCGCGGGGCGATGGAGCCGACGATCGATCTCGAGGGACTGGCTCTGAATGTCGAGGTGAGCATCGGTATCGCCTGCTGGCCGCGCGACGGCCTCGACGCCGACTCTCTCCTCAGTTGCGCGGACACGGCCGTGTACGTCGCCAAGGACAGCAAGCTCGCCTACGCCTTCTACGACGCCTCGGTTGACGCGCGCGCCGCGACACGCCTTGCCTTGCTGGGTGAGCTGCGGCGGGCGATCGACGAGCACGAGCTCGTCTTGCACTACCAGCCGAAGGTCGCCGTGCGAGGTGGTCGGGTCGTCGGAGTCGAGGCTCTCGTGCGTTGGCAGGACCCCGTCCGGGGCCTCGTGATGCCGGAGGAGTTCATCCCTGTCGCGCGCGAGACGAGCCTCATCAGGGCGCTCACCCGCTCTGTCCTCGAGGAGGCGGCCCGGCAGTGGCGAGCCTGGGCGGAAGAGGGGCGCCACTTGCCGATCGCGGTCAACCTCTCCATTCGGGACCTGACCGATCCCGCCTTGCCCGGCGAGGTCGCGGCGCTGCTCGGCAAGTGGCGCATGCCCGCGGCGATGCTCAAGCTCGAGGTCACCGAGAGCGCCGTCTCGGCCGACCCTGCCAGGACCGAGGACGTGCTCGAGCGCCTCGGCGCCATGGGGCTGCGCCTCTCGCTCGACGATTTCGGGACCGGCTACTGCTCGCTGGCTGCTTTGCAGCGGCTGCCCATCGACGAGATCAAGATCGACAGGTCGTTCGTGTCGGCCGCGATCGCCCGCGAACAGGACGAGGCCATCGTCCGCTCGACGATCGAGCTCGCCCACAACCTCGGCCTGGAGGTGGTGGCCGAAGGAGTGGAAAAGCGCGCCGTCATGGAGCGCCTGGCGGAATTGGGCTGTGATCTCGCTCAGGGCTACTACCTGAGCAGGCCTGTGCCGCCGGAGGAGCTCACGATCTGGCTCGACAAGCACCCCGGTTCGGGAACGCCCGCAACGAAGAAACGTAAGTTTCGCGAGGAGCCTGTCAGCGAGAAGCTCGCCTCAGCCTGACGCCTCGATCGGCGCGGCCACGATCTCGTGGCCCTCGGCCGTCAGGCAGCGACCACTGGCGAGCTCGAAGCGCCATCCGTGCATGGCGCACTCGAGCACCCCGTTGCAGACCGTGCCGAAGCGCGAGAGGTCTGCTTTCAGGTGTGGGCAGCGGCGCTGAACCATGTAGTCGCCGAGCCTCACCAGGTCTTCGCTGCTCGACTTCTCGGCGTACCAACCCTCTACGTAGGAGATGCGCTCGGGGGAAAGGCACTTGAAGAAGGCGAAGACGTACTCGTTGTACTGACCCCGTCTCCTGGCGCGGAACCTCATCGAGAGGAACAGGCTGTTCACCCAGTCGATCTCGTGCTCAGCCACGAGTGCCTCGACAAGGCGCCGGTCGAGGCTGAACCGGTAGCGGCACGCCTCGCCGGCCCAGTCGCGCACTTCTCGCGCCTGGAAGTCGACGAGGATCTGCGTGTCGCCGAGGTCCAAGAGCACCGGGGCGCCGACACCCTCGCAGATGTGATCTGCCAGCGCCAGCAACGGCTCCCACCAGTCCCTGAGCGCCGCCAGCAGGTCACCCTCGTAGTGGGGCCGAGAAAGCCGCTCGTGTTCGAGGACCGGTCGTTGCCGGGCCGCGTAAGCCTCGAGGTAGGTGCGCTTGTCGGTGAAGATCGACTGCAGGTCGGCCTCCGCCAAGGCGTGGGAGATCCCGCAGCCCGTGGGGCCGATGGCGGCGGTGCTGCCCGGGGCCAGGAGCCGCCCGTTGTCGAGGCCGCCGTCGGCCAGGTAGGCAAGAAATACTCTCTGGTCCGGGAAGATGTTGTCGGGGCTGTTCGCGAAGTCGTTGTGCTCGAACAGGTCGTCGTCGAGGAAGCAGGGCGGTCCCGCCGTCGGGAAGACGTAACGGGCGCCGACGGCGTCGACGAAGCGACATGCCCGCTCCATCCCGTTCAGTCGCTTGCGTTTGGCGAACTCGGTCTTGTTCGCTTCCGGCAGGTCGTAGACCACGGGCCACCAGATGGCGCCGGAGAACTGCAGGAAGTGCCCGTCGTAGGCGCCAAAGGCGTTGAGCTGGGCAGGGTCCGGGGGTCGGGCGTCGTTCTGGTCGAGCACCCGCACCTCGCCGTCGTCGAGCGACAGGGCCGAGTCGCCGATGGGGCCGTCGCTCGGCGAGACCATGGCCGTGATCATCACCCGGAGACCGCCGAGCTCGATCGGCTCGCCGTTCCGTGTCTGGACAAACGAGCGGAAGCCGAGATCGCTCAAGGCCGAGCGCAGCTCGTCGGTGGGGAACTCCGGGAGAAGGACCGTCGTGGACTTAGGCACGCTCCGGGCGAGCAGCTCAGGATCGAAGTGGTCCCGATGCAGGTGCGAGACGTAGAGGAAATCGGGCTTGAACTCCTCGAAAGCGACGTCGCTGTTGTCCGGGAACACGAACCACGAGGCGAAGTAGGCCGGGGTGCGCCATGGGTCGCAGAGGACGCTTCCCATCGCCGTGTCCAGAAACAAGCCGGCGTGCCCGGTGGCCGTGATCCTCATCGTGGGGCGGCAGTTTAAGCGACCCGACCTGCGCCGAAGGCTTCAGGTTACGATCGGGCATGGTCGAGCATGCGGACGTGATCGTCCTCGGGATGGGCCCAGGTGGTGAGCACGTTGCCGGCCGGCTCGCGGAGGAGGGCCTCGACGTCGTGGGCATCGAGGGCCGGCTCCTCGGGGGTGAGTGCCCGTATTGGGGCTGTGTCCCTTCCAAGATGATGCTCCGCGCCGCGGACCTCCTCGCCGATGCGCGCCGGGTGCCCGGGATCGCCGGGACAGTGACGGTGAAGGCGGACTGGGCGCCGGTCGCCAAGCGGATCCGGACGGAGGCCACCGACGACTGGGACGATCGCGTGGCGGTCGAGCGCTTCGAGTCCAAAGGCGGCCGCTTCGTGAGAGGGTGGGGCCGCCTGGCCGGTCCGGGACGGGTCTCGGTGGGCGAGAGGGAGCTCGAGGCGACGCGCGGGATCGTGGTCAACACCGGGACCCAGCCCTGGGCGCCCCCGATCCCGGGACTCGGGGACGTGGCCTACTGGACCAACCGCGACGCCATCGAGGCGACCGAGGTGCCGTCGTCTCTCCTCGTTCTCGGGGGCGGGGCGATCGGGGTAGAGCTCGGGCAGGTCTTCGCCCGCTTCGGGAGCGCTGTCACCATCGTGGAGGCGGCCCCCAACCTGCTCCCGCTGGAGGAGCCCGAATCCGGCCAGCTGCTCAAAGAGGTGCTAGAGGCCGAGGGTCTGCGCATCGTGACCCGGGCCGAGGTGAGCTCCGTGCGCGACAGCGGTCCCGGGATCGCCGTGCAGCTCGCCACAGAGGAATGGCTGGAGGGGGCGCGGCTCCTCGTCGCCACCGGGCGCCGGGCCGATCTCGCATCGATCGGGGTGGGATCGGTCGGCCTCGACGAGACGGCGCGCTCGATCCGTGTCGACGGCATGTGCCGCGCCGCGCCGGGGCTCTGGGCCGTCGGCGACGTCACCGGTGAGGGCGCCTTCACCCACGTGTCGATGTACCAGGCCGAGATCGTGCTGGCCGACATCTTGGGCCTGCCCACCGCCCCCGCCGACTACCGGGCCCTTCCGCGGGTGACCTTCACCGATCCCGAGATCGGATCCGTGGGGCACAACGAGGCGACGGCACGGGCGGCCGGGATCAACGTGAGAACCGGGCACGCGGAGCTGCCTTCATCGGCTCGGGGATGGATCCAAAAAGTCGACAATGCTGGGTTCATAAAGCTGGTCGAGGATGCGGAGCGCGGTGTGCTCGTCGGGGCGACTTCGGCCGGGCCCTGCGGCGGCGAAGTGCTCTCGATGCTCACGCTCGCGGTCCATGCCTGCGTCCCGGTCGCAGCGCTCACCACGATGATCTACGCCTACCCGACTTTTCATCGCGCCGTTGAGGTCGCCCTCAGGGACCTTGCCTCCTGAGCGCTCGACCGCAAGGTCACAGAGCCGCTTCGGCGAGCCTGCGGAGAGGCGCCCACCGAGCCGCTCGGGTAGCCTGCGGGAGATGTCACATTCGGGAAGGGGACTCCGACTCGTCACCGAGCCGGCCCGGCATCCCTCGGCAGGAGGCCAGCGCGTGCTCGTCGTCGACCACCCGATCGTCGCCCACCGCCTGTCGTACTTGAGGGCCGTCGAGACCGACAACGCCACGTTTCGGACGGTAATGGGTGAGCTGTCTGCTGTCGTCGCCTACGAGGCTCTACGGGACCTTCGCACGGCCGAGCAGCGGGTGGATACTCCGATGGCGCGCGACGTCGTGTGCCAGCGGGTGAGCGAGATGGTGCTCCTGGTGCCGATACTGCGGGCGGGGCTTGGAATGATCCCCGCCATCCAAGAGATGCTCCCGTTGACAGAGGTCGCCCATGTCGGGTTGCGTCGCGACGAGGAGACCCTGGTCCCCACCGTCTACCTGGAGAGGCTTCCCCGCGATCTGTCCGGCCGGCGCGTGATCATCTGCGACCCGATGCTGGCGACGGGAGGATCGCTCGTGAAGGTCTGTGATCTCGTGAAGCAACGTGGTGCCACGGAGATCAACGCCCTGTGCGTGATCGCCTCGCGGCCGGGCCTTGACCACTTTTGCGCTCATCACCCGTCGGTAAAGGTGGCCTGCGTGGCGGTCGACGAGGAGCTGAACGAACAGGGCTTCATCGTGCCCGGCCTCGGCGACGCCGGCGACCGGCTCTTCGGGCCTCCCGCCTGATCTGGCACCCACCGTATCTGGCTCCCGCTTGATCTCCAGTTGCGCTTCTGCGCCGGACGGGCGAGCATCGCGATCATGGTCATAGCTGCAGGCACATATCACGCGACAGTCGGCTCCCAGGAGATCGACCTGCCGCTGATCCCGATCACCGACGAGCTGGCGATAGCGCTGCTGATCACGGTGGACCACGGTGTTCGATTCGTCGAGCGAGCGGCGACAGAGCTTGCTGAGCAGCTGGAGCCCTATGAGCCCGACCTCGTCGTCTCGGTGGCGACCATGGGCATCCCGCTCGCCATCGAGGTGACCAGGGCGCTGGGCCTCGACGACTATCTGATCTTGCAGAAGACGCCGAAACTGCACCTGCGCGATGCCATCGCCGAGCCGGTCAAGTCCATCACGACCGGTGCCCAGCAGCGCCTCTTGTTCGACGCCGCGAGAGTCGACGTCGTAAAGGGCAAGAGAGTGGCGCTCGTCGACGACGTCATATCGACGGGCGCCTCCATGCGGGCAGCACTCAACCTGCTCAACCGGGTCGGGGCGAAGCCTGTCGCCATCGGCACCCTTGTCACCGAGGCGTCCACCTGGCGCCGCGAGCTTGGCGACACGGTCGGTCTCGTGCACGCGCTCGGCGCCATCCCGGTGTTTCGCCGGAACGCGTCAGGGGTATTCATCGAGGACTGGGACGGCGGCGGCGAGCCCGATGGCTTGGCCCTTGCGGCCCTTGACGCGAGGGCGCCGTCGCTCGAGTAGCGCCATCGAGGTCGGAGCCTTCCTTGGAACATCGGGGGGGCGTCCGCTGTTGGAATGGAAAGGTCAAGGTAGACTCGCATCGGAGCTCCGGTGGCCCGGCAGTGCCCGCACCGCGATCTCGATCGCCTTTTTGCCCGGCCTTTCGCGCTCGTGGGACGGTAACGACTGACGAGGAGTGAGATGAGAATCGCGATCGTGGCGCCGCCGTGGGTAGCAGTTCCCCCGGTGGCCTACGGTGGCACCGAGCTGGTCCTCGACGGACTGGCTCGTGGCCTGGCGACCTCGGGCCACGACGTCTTGTTGTACACGACCGGCGACAGCACCTGCCCGGTCCCGAAGGCCTGGGTGTTCGAAAAGGCTTGTGGCATCGGCCCGAGCGGTGCTGTGACCGAGATGCACCATGTCATCCATGCCTACGAGGCCGTAAGCGGCTATGACATCGTGCACGACCACACCCTGGTCGGACCCGTGTACGCGGAGCGCTTCCCGAACCTGGCGGTGGTGACCACCAACCACGGGCCTTTCGACGGCGAGCTTCATGATTACTACCGGGCGATGGCCGATCGCGTCCCGATCATCGCCATCTCGCACCATCAGGCGTCCACCGCCGGTGACATCCCCGTCGCCGCGGTGATACATCACGGTCTCGACGTCGACAAGTACCCCTTCGGCGTCGGCCGCGGTGGCTACGCCCTCTTCCTTGGGCGAATGAGTCCCGACAAGGGCGTGGACACGGCCGTACGCGTCGCCCGCAAGGCGGGCGTGCCCCTCAAGATCGCGGGGAAGCTCAATGAGCAGCCCGAGTACGACTACTTCAACGAGCGCGTGCGCCCCCTTTTGGGTGGTGACGTCGAGTTCATCGGCGAGGTGGGCGACGCCGCCAAATTCGAGGCGCTCGGAGGGGCTCTCTGCCTGCTCAACCCCATGCAGTGGAACGAGCCTTTCGGCATGGTGATGATCGAGGCGCTGGCATCGGGCACGCCCGTCGTGGCAACGCCGCGGGGAGCGGCGCCAGAGCTCGTCGATGAAGGCGTCACCGGGTATCTCCGCAGCGGGGAGGAAGATCTCGCGGAGGTGCTGCGGCGCGTCGGCGAGCTCGAGCGGGCGCAGTGCCGGAAGGCGGCGGAGACCCGTTTCTCCCTGCAACCCATGGTGGCCGCCCATGTCGCCTTGTTCGAGCGTGTGCTGAGCGGCGAGCTCACACCGCCTCGGTTCGATCACCTGGTCGAGGAGAGCGCGGCCTGAGGCCCGCCTCGGGCAAGATCGGAAGCCAATGGAGTTCGGAATCACGCCCGACGGGCTGACATTGCATGTCGACGACGAGGTGCTCGTCTGTGACCGCCAAGCCACCATTCCGACTGGGACCGAGCGCGGCTACATCGTCAAGGACACGCGGCTCGTCTCGGGCTATCGCCTGCTGCTCGGCGGCTTGGCTCCCGTGTTGCTGAAGGGCGCCAGCACCGAGCCCTACTCGGCCCGCTTCGAGTTCACGAACCCGACCCTCGTCACCGCCTGGGGTCAGATCGAGGCGAGCGCGCTGCATCTGCGCATAGACCGCACCGTCGGCGGGGGGGTGCACGAGGACTACGAGGTCACCAATTACTCGCGGGCGGGGGTCGAGCTCGATCTCGAGGTGCACGTCGAGTGCGATTTCGCCGACGTGTTCGACCTGCGCGAGCTCGGCGTCCGCCGCCGGGGCATCATGCAGAGCACTTGGGACGAGAAGGAGGCCCTCCTCGTCACGACTTACCGCAACGGCGAATTCGTTCGGGCGCTCGAGCTGGCGGTCGAGCGGTGCGACTCGCCGGCCGAGTTCGCCAACGGATCGTTGATCTTCCGGCTCCAGGTCGCGCCCGGAGCCAGTTGGCATACCTGCCTCAAGTGGGTGCCGAGGTTGCCCGAGCGCCGCCGGCCCACCTCTTTGTGCCACGCCCTCGTCGACGACACCGAGACTCATGGAGCCGTCCATCACGACTGGGTCGCTCATGTCACCAAGATCGCGACCTCCGACCCGTTGCTGGACCTCACGATCTCGCGTTCGGTCGAGGACCTGTCCTCGTTGCGGATGGCGCCGAGCTCAGATGTCGGCACCGACGCGCCAGTTCGCGACAACGGTGACGCCTGGGTGCCGGCGGCAGGAGTGCCCTGGTTCGTGACCCTGTTCGGGCGCGACGCGCTCATCGTGTCACTGCAGACTCTCATGCTGTCCCCGCGCTTCGCGCTGGCGACGCTGCGGGCGCTCGCCGCCTTGCAGGCAAACGCGACCGATGACGAACGCGATATGCAGCCCGGCAAGATCGAGCACGAGATCCGCCACGGTGAGCTGGCCCAGCTCAGGCTGATCCCGCACACGCCTTATTACGGCACCCACGACGCCACCACCTTGTACGTGCTCACGGCCGCCGAGGCCTGGCGATGGCACGGGGACCGAGTCGCCCTCGACTCCGTCCGTACGAACGTCGAGCGGGCTCTCGAGTGGATCGACCGTTACGGCGACTCGGACGGCGACGGCCTTCAGGAGTACGCCACGCGCTCGCGCCACGGCTACTACAACCAGGGTTGGAAGGATGCCGAGGACGCCGTGCTCGATGCCAAGGGCGAAAAGGCGCCCCTGCCGATCGCGCTGTGCGAGCACCAGGGATACGTCGTCGCCGCAAAACGTGCCTGGGCCGACGTCCTCGAATCAGCCCTCTCGGACGAGAGCGGTGCGCGGCGGCTGCGCTCTGAGGCCGATCGGCTCGCCCAGATGATCGAGGAACGCTTCTGGTGGGAGGCCGAGGGCACTTACTACCTCGGTCTCGACGGGGACAAGCGCCCGATCGAGAGCGTCACCTCGAACCCGGCCCACCTCCTCTGGGCACGGGCCGTCGATCCCGGGCGGGCACACCAGGTCGGGCGACGAATGCTCGAGCCGGACATGTTCACCGGCTGGGGGATACGCACCCTGGCTTCGTCGCACACCGCCTTCAATCCCTTCGCCTACCACCTGGGGACGGTCTGGCCGCACGACAACGCCATCGCCGCGGCCGGTTTCCGGCACTACGGTCTCGACGACGAAGCCGTGCGCGTGGCCCAGGGCATCTTCGAGGCAGCCCAGTGTTTCGCCGACTACCGGCTGCCGGAGCTCTTCGCCGGGCTGGCTCGCGACAAGGGCGGCTTTCCCGTGCCTTACCTCGGTGCCAACGTCCCCCAGGCCTGGGCTTCGGGTGCCGTCGTGCATCTCGTCACCACCCTGCTAGGTCTCAGCGTCGACGCCACCGAGGCCAAGGTGACACTTGACCCGTTCCTGCCGAAGTGGCTGGCCGAGGTTCACCTCGAGAACCTTCGCGTCGGCGACGCCTCGGTCGACCTGAGGGTGACGAGGCAGGGCCGGAGACATCACGAGCTCGGCGTCAAGCAGCGCGTCGGTGAGCTCAAGGTGACGCTCGAGCCCGAGAGGCGGCCGGAGAAGACCTCCGTCTAGGCCTCACCGAGGCGCTCCCCAGCTCGCGCCCCGACAGGCGGCGGGCTGGCGACCAGGTGCCGGCTCCCGGCCCACACCCAGTTCATGCGCCCAGGTGCACGTGCCAGATCTTCTCGATCTCGTTCGTCGCCGCCTCGGCGACCATGTCACAGCCTCCTGGGGGGGCGATATGAACGCCGTCCGGGTCGCGGGCAAGCACGGTTTGACCTGAGCTGTTGGTGAGATAAGCGCTGTACTGACCCTCGGCGTTCGAGAACAGGGACCAGGTCGGCAGGAACTCGACGCCAGGGTGCCGCGCGGCTTGAGCCTCGTAGATCGCGTTGAGCGTCTGCATCGAGGCGCTGAACGCCGGGTTCGACATGATGGGCAGGCCGACCCAGACCATCTTCGCCCCTGCCTTCAAGGTCTCGCTCATCATGAGGGCGACGCGCTGGGAGTAGATCGTGTGCCACTGGGCAGTGCCGAAGACGACCGGCTCGTTGTTCACGTCGAAGTTCTGCGAGTCATTGCCCCCGATGAGGATCGTCACCACTTGCGGGTGGTACTCGGCAAGGTCCGCGGCGAGATGGGCGGGCCAGTCGTAGAAGTCGGGGCGGGCGAGCCCGCTGTCGCCGTAGGCCGCTCGCACGACACGTACCAGAGGGTCGGTGCCCAGCGTGTTGCCGAGCCCGATACCGAGATCCTCGCCGAGGGAGTCCCCGACATTGAGGATCGTGACGGGTTTGGCGGCGGTCGGTTGTGGCAAGGCCATCGTGGTCGTCGTGGTCGAGGTGGAGGAAGCGGACGTGCTCTTGGCCGGGGTTCCGACAGAAGCGCTCGAGGCGCCGCGGCCGGAGGCCTGACTTGCGCATCCCCCAAGGAGCAGAACGCTCAGGGCCACGACGGAGCCGAGGACGATCCGGGTCGAGAAGCTGGCTTTGTCCGACGGACCTTTCGGCATGTCGTGAAAGCTAATAGGTGCCGGCCGGCTCCGCGATCGCGGCCTGCCGCGGGAGTATGGAGCCATGACAGACGACTCGGCAGTCAACTTCAGCCCCGGCCTCCCCGAGACGGTGCTGCCTGCTCCACCTGACGAGTGGGCACGCGCCCTTACCGAGGCGAGCGCCGTGCCGGGCGCGGCGGGCGTCGAGGCGGTCAAGGCCGTCGCCCGCGCACACCCGCGTCACCTCGAGGCGTGGGCCATGCTGGCCGAGCTCGCCGATGACGACGTCGCCTCCTACGCCTATGCCCGCGTCGGATATCACCGGGGCCTCGACGCGCTGCGAGCCGCCGGTTGGCGCGGCTCGGGGTATGTGCGCTGGCGCCACGAGACCAACAGGGGCTTCCTCCGCTCGCTCGAGGCCCTGCGCCGAGCCGCCGAAGCGATCGGCGAGTCCGACGAGGAGGAGAGATGCGCACTCTTTCTTCACCAGCTCGACCCCGATCTGCCGCGCTGAGCAGCGTCGGCGAGGCGGTCCGGCAATCCGCCGGCTTCTCAGCCCTCGTCGAGCCGCCCGTGCAGGTAGTCGTCGTAAGCGGCCAGGTCCAGTAGCCCGTGACCCGAGTAGGAGAACAGGATCACCTTCTCCTGACCGGCCTCCTTGGCCGCCAGCGCCTGGTCGATCACGGCCCGGATGGCATGCGCCGTCTCCGGCGCCGGGATCGTCCCCTGGATCCGGGCGAACTGCACGGCCGCTTCGAAGACCTGGCCCTGGGGATAGGCGACTGCTCCCATCCTGCCGTTTTTCACCAGATTGCAGATGATCGGCGCGTCTCCGTGGTAGCGGAGGCCCCCGGCGTGGATCGACGGCGGGATGAACTCGTGGCCGAGTGTGTACATCGGCAGGAGAGGCGTCATCTTGGCGACGTCGGCGAAGTCGTACTCGAAGGTCCCCTTCGTCAGCGTCGGGCACGAGGACGGCTCGACGGCCAGTAGGCCGACTTCGGGCTCGGCTACGAAGGGAAGCGAGATACCGCCGAGGTTCGACCCGCCGCCGCACGAGCCGATCACGATGTCGGGGAGGTGCTCCCCGGCGAGGGCCAGCTGTTCCTTGGCCTCGAGTCCGATGACGGTCTGGTGCAAGAGGACGTGGTTGAGCACCGAGCCGAGCGAGTAGTGCGTGTCCTCGCGCGAGACCGCGTCGCGCACTGCGTCGGAGATGGCCGAGCCCAGAGATCCGGGGCTGTCCGGATCGTCGACAGGGGAGGGGACCACCGATCCGCCCCAGGTCTCCATCATGATCCGGCGGTAGGGCTTCTGGTTGTACGAGGCGCGGACCATGTACACCTTGCACTCGAGCCCGAACAACGCGCAGGCGTAGGCAAGGGCGCTTCCCCACTGGCCTGCGCCGGTCTCGGTCGCCAGTCTCGCGATTCCGGCCTGCTTGTTGTAGAACGCCTGGGGAACGGCGGTGTTCGGCTTGTGGGAGCCGGCGGGCGACACGGACTCATCCTTGTAGTAGATCCTCGCCGGCGTGCCGAGCGCCTTCTCGAGACGCTGGGCACGTATCAGCGGTGTCGGGCGCCACAGCCGGAGCACGTCGAGGACCTCTCCCGGGATGTCGACCCAAGGCTCGGAGGTGACCTCCTGGGCGATGAGCGCCATCGGGAAGAGCGGGGCAAGATCCTCAGGGCCGATCGGCTCGCGCGTACCCGGATGAAGATCGGGCTGGAGGGGCTCTGGCAGGTGCGGCACGACGTTGAACCACGCCTCGGGCATCTGTCCGGATGGAAGGTTCCAACGCATCGAAGAGTTTCCTTTCTGGGCCGGTCCGAGATGGGTGAGGCGACTGTACAGAAACAGGAGGGTTTCGCGCCGAGGTTCGGCACCAGCCGAGCATCGCCGGTGCCGAGGGAATGAAATCGCTGAGCTACCGTTATATTGAGGTATGCCTACTAATCGCCCGCCGTCCGAACGTGACGGCCCGTCGTCCGAGCGGCCCGAGGCGGCCAAGCGCACCGCGCCGAGCCCCGAAGACCCGGCTCAGCTCGCCGAGCTCCTCGTGCGCACCTCCCGGCGCCTGCAGCGCAGCTCGATGGCCGAGCTGGGCCCGATCGGGTTGACCGGAGCGCAAGCGCGGGTCATCCGGCACCTGGAGGCCGCGGGACACCCGGTGCGGATGGCCGACATCGCCGCCGCCCTCGAAGTCGTGCCGCGGACGGCGACCTCGGTCGTGGACGACCTCGAGGCGGCGCATCTGGTCGCGAGAGCGATCGATCCGCATGACCGCCGTTCGCTCCTGGTTTCTCTCACCGATGAAGGCGCCCTCCTGCTCGATCGGATCGCGCAGGCACGGCGGCGAACCGCCGAAGTTACCTTCGACAAGCTGTCGCCGGCGGAGCGCGCCGAGCTGATGTGGCTGCTCCGGGTCCTCTGCGGCCCCTGCGGTGAGCCACAAGGCCAGTGCGCCGCCAGCAGTCCACCGCCGAGCCACGAGCACGTGACAAGGGGGCGGTGAGGCGATGGGACCTGGAGGCCCTATGGGCCACGGTGCTATCGGGATGCGGTCGCTCATGAAAGACAGCTCGGTGACAAAAGAGAAGCTGCCACCGGGCACGCTGCGCAGGATTATGAGGTTCGCCGCCCCGTACCGGAAGACCCTCGGCGTGTTCCTCGGCGTGATCGTGGTCGACGCGCTCATCGGGGTCTGGAACCCGCTGATCTATCGCCAGATCATCGACGGGGGCATCGCCGAACACAACGTTCACCTGATCGTCCTGCTGGCGGTTCTCCTCGTGGGCCTCGCCCTCGCCGATGCCTTGTTGTCTCTGGCTCAGCGATACATCTCCTCGCGCGTCGGCGAGGGGCTGATCTACGACATGCGCGAGAAGGTCTTCGGTCACATCCAGGAAATGCCGCTGGCGTTCTTCTCGCGCACCCAGACCGGTGCCCTCATCTCCAGGTTGAACAACGACGTGCTCGGCGCCCAGCAGGCGTTCACCGACACCCTCTCGTCGATCGTCAGCAACATCGTCACTGTCATTCTCACAGTCACGGTGATGGCGTTCCTCTCGTGGCAGATCACTGTCGTCGCCCTGTTGCTGCTCCCGCTGTTCGTCTTCCCGGCGCGCCACATCGGCCGCAAGCTTCAGCAGCTGACCCGGGAGGCCTACAACCTCAACGCCCAGATGAACAACACGATGACGGAGCGCTTCAACGTCTCGGGCGCTCTGCTCGTCAAGCTGTTCGGCCGACCGGGCACAGAGCACGAGGAGTTCGCAGACCGCGCGGCTCGCGTGCGCGACATCGGGGTGCAGACGGCGATGTACGGCAGGGTCTTTTTCCTTTCGCTCATCCTCACCTCGTCGCTCGCGACGGCACTGGTCTACGGCTGGGGCGGCGTGCTTGCCGTGAACGGCAGTTTCAAGGTCGGCACGGTCGTGGCACTCGCCGCCTTGCTGACCCGCCTATACGGTCCTTTGACCGCCTTGTCGAACGTGAATGTCGACGTGATGACGGCGCTCGTCTCTTTCGACCGGGTCTTCGAGGTGCTCGATCTCCCTCCGCTGATCGCGGAGCGACCGAACGCGGTCGCCATAGCCCGTGGTCCTGTTGCGGTCGAATTCGACCACGTCGACTTCAGCTACCCGACAGCCGAGGAAGTGTCGCTCGCCTCGCTCGAGTCGGTCGCTGTCTTGGACCAGACGCCGTCGACCCAGGTCCTCCACGATGTGAGCTTCCGTGCCGAACCGGGCCAGCTCGTGGCGCTCGTGGGGCCGTCGGGGGCGGGGAAGACGACGATCAGCCATCTCGTCTCGCGCCTTTATGACGTGCGGAGCGGAGCGGTCCGCCTGAACGGCGTCGACGTGCGCGACGCGACCTTCGCATCGCTGCGGGATTCGATCGGGGTCGTGACCCAGGACGCCCACCTTTTTCACGAGACCATCCGGGCGAACCTGCTCTACGCAAAGCCCGACGCCACCGGGGGAGAGATCCACGACGCCCTCGCCGGCGCGCAGATCCTGTCCCTCATCGAGTCGTTGCCCGACGGGCTCGACACCGTCGTCGGCGATCGCGGTTACCGCCTGTCGGGCGGCGAGAAACAGCGCGTCGCCCTTGCTCGTCTTCTCCTCAAAGCGCCCGATGTTGTCGTCTTGGACGAGGCCACGGCGCATCTCGACTCGGAGTCCGAGGTGGCGGTGCAGCGGGCGCTGCAAAAAGCGCTCGAGGGCAGGACGTCGATCGTCATCGCGCACAGGCTCTCGACGGTTCGCGGTGCCGACCAGATCCTCGTGGTCGTCGACGGCCGGATCGTCGAGCGAGGGCGGCACGAGGAGTTGCTCGCCGCGGGTGGGGTGTACTCCGACCTGTACCGCACCCAGTTCGAGCACCAGGCGCTCGAGGAAGCCGCCGTGGCCGCGTCCTGACACCGAACTGAGGCCGGGAGAGGTCCGCGGCCTCGTGAGCTCCTTCTGGCAACCTGGGACCGATGGCGGAAACAGGCAAGAGGCGGGTTCAGGTCACCGGGACCGGCGCGGACGGGCCCCCTTCCTACCTGCGAGCGCTGCTGGCGTTCGAGCCACCCTGGCTGGCGGAGTTCGACAACCTTTCTCACGAGTGGCGGCGGCTCTTGTGCGAGGGCCTGGGAACCTTGTCCCTCACCCTTGCCGGGGCCGGACCCACGGTGGTCAACACGTTCATTCCCGGCTCTGTGCCGCACGCCCTGGCGGTGGCGTCTCCCGGGCTCATGGTCATGGCGATCATCTTGTCCCTGGGCGCGATCTCCGGGGCGCACCTGAATCCCGTCGTCAGCATCGCCTTCGCGCTCCGAAAGGAGTTCCCGTGGCGACGTGTGCCGGGCTACGTCCTCGCCCAGCTCGCCGGCGCCACCCTCGCCTGCCTTCTCCTGAGGGCACTGTTCGGGCGCTTGGCGCTCCTCGGGGCGACGTTGCCGGGACCTCGGGTCTCGGATCCCAAGGCGTTCTTGTTGGAGGCGATCCTCACCGTTGGCCTCGTGACCGTCATCCTCGGCACGGCATCGGGGGCGCAACAGGTCGGACCACTCTCGGCACTGGCCGTCGGCGGGTACATCACCGTCGCCGGCATCTGGGGCAGCCCGGTCACCGGTGCGTCGATGAACCCGGCGAGGACCTTCGGGCCCGACGCCGTGCTCGGGATGTTCAACCATTACTGGGTGTACTCGGCGGGACCCCTCGTCGGGGCGGCCGTGGCCGTGCTCCTGGCGCTCGTTTTCCGCGGCCCCGGTGCCGACCCGAAGGCGGCGGCCTCTGCGCAAGGGACGTTGGAGGAGCTGATGAGACGCGTGCGTCAGGCCGAGGACGCCGAGATCGACCAGAAAGGCCCGACCGACCAGACCGACCCGACCGACCAGAACGGCCCGACCGACCAGACCGATCAGAACGGCCAGAAAGGGGAAACCACGTGACTGCGAAAGAGCACTGGAAGCCGGAACCGGACGACCACGACTATCCGGCCGCCGCGAGCTATCTCTCACTGGTTCTGCCACAAGATGCAGTCGATCACCTTGTCGAGGAGCTGCGTTCAGCGGAGCTCGGCCACTGGAAGGCCAAAGATCTCCTTCGCGCGAGCCGCCTGCCCCAGCTGCCCAAGGAGAACCCACATGTTGCCAATGATCTTGGGAAGATCTCCAGGGACGAGAAACTGTCGCCGGTTCTCCTCGTCCAGGGCGATCTGAGCAGGCAGGCACCATTGGAGATCGCCGACGGTTATCACCGCATCTGCGCGAGTTACTACATCGACGAGGATGCCGACATCCCGTGCTGTATGGCCACGCGCCCGGCGAGCAAGCTCTGATGCGCGCGATGCCCACTTGATTGCTGACCGGCTCTGCCGTATAACGCCAACTGTGAGCCCCGCGCCTCGCGAACCCGCGCGGTCGGCGGCTGAACTGAGGGTGGTTCGCCGCGACCGGGTGACACTCACCCAGTCATGCGCCGAGGCGCTCGAGGAGGCGATCGAGCTCGGCGTGTACCGACCCGGTGGTCGCCTGCCCTCGGAGGCAGAGCTTGCGGAGCAGCTGGCGGTCTCCCGTCCGACCCTGCGCGAGGCTTTACGGCTGCTGGAGGAACGCGGGACGATCCGGTGCCATCACGGGCGAGGCACGTTCGTCTGTGAGCGCCCCCTCCACGAGGCGCTCAACCGTAACTTCGGCATCACGAGCATGATCCGTGCAGCCGGCTGCGAGCCCTCCACCCGGCACGGCCGTGTCGTCCCCATCGCGGCCGATGCGGAGCTCGCCGAACGGCTCGGTCTCACATCCGGAGATCCTCTGTGGCGGATCGAACGCCTCAGGCTGGCAGACGATCGCCCGATCGTCTTCTCGATCGACTCGCTTCCCGGTTACCTGGTTGCCCCGGCGGACCTGGACGATCTCGTGTCCGGGAAGGAGCAGTCTCTTTACCATCTGCTTCACGAGCGGCGGGGGGTGGCGGTCCACCGCGGCGAAGCAGAGCTTCTTCCCTACAGAGCGAGCGCGGAGTTGCGGGGTCTCCTGCAGGTCAAGTCGGGGACGGCGCTTTTGTGCATGAGACAGGTCGACTTCGACCAGCATGGAAGTGCCATCGTGTACTCGGTCGACTATCACGTCCCCGACTGGGCCCCTTTCAAGCTTGAACGGGCGGGCCCAGGGAGCGCGACCAGCGAGATCTAGCACCAAATCGTCCCCGCAGTCCCCTCGAGTCTCCGGAACCCGGTGAAAGTGGCCCTTCCATGACAGGTGCGTTCGAGCCCGAGCTGCCCGGAGGTTCGCCGTGAGCAGTCGTGATGCCCGATCGCTGACGGCGCCCCGCCGTACTTACCCGGGGTACGTATTCGACCTCGACGGCACGGTGTATCTCGGTGACTCCTTGCTTCCGCACGCGGCCGAGACGATCGGAGAGCTTCACCACAGGGGCTCGCGTGTCGTCTATGTGACCAACAAACCGCTCGAGACGGCAGCGGACTACGCGAACAAGCTGACGCGCCTGGGAGTGCCGACGGCTCGCGCGGATGTCGTGACGTCGGTGGACGCGCTCGTTGACTACCTCGGGCGCGAGCATCCGCGAGCGACCCTGCTCGCGGTGGCCGAGCAGTCGGCCGTCGACGAGCTGTCCGCGGCGGGTTTCACGCTAACCACCACACCCTCGCAGGCCCAGGTCGTGGTCGTCTCCTTCGATCGCACCTTCAATTACGAGAAACTGAACGCGGCCTTCCAAGCCGTGCGTTACGGCGGTGCGGCGATCGTCGCCACCAACCCGGACCCTTACTGCCCTACGCCCGAAGGAGGTATACCCGATTGCGCCGCCATGCTGGCGGCGGTCGAGGCCTGCTCGGGTGCCCGCGCGGAGGCCGTGGTGGGCAAGCCAAGCGTGCACATGGCGCGGGCACTGCTCGCTCGGCTCGGGATGCCGGCGCAGGACGTCGCTGTCGTCGGGGATCGCCTTCTTACAGACATGGCCATGGCCCGCTCACTCGGCATGACCGGCATTCTGGTGTTGACCGGGGCGACCAGTGCCGACGACGTTTTCGGCGCTCCCGTTCAGCCCGACTACTTGATCGAGTCGCTCAGCGACCTTCTGCCCGGGGGCTTCTCTACGGCTTAGCCCCGCCTTCCCGTCACCTCCGCTTCGAGCCTGCCTTAACGTGAGAGCAGAGATGCGTGGCTTCGCCTGAGCAAGCGTCGTCTGGACAGTTCGCGCCCGCGTGGTGCAAGTGTGGAGGTTGAGGATCTGATGGCGTTGGATGGGGAGGGTCGTCTCGGACCTGAGGTGCGGGCGCGGGCTTTGGAACGCTGCGCGTCCGAGACGTTCGACGTCCTCGTCGTGGGCGGGGGCGTGACCGGCTGTGGTGTCGCACTGGATGCCGCCAGCCGCGGCCTGTCGGTCGCCCTGCTCGAGAAACGTGACTTCGCGGCCGGCACTTCGAGCCGTTCCAGCAAGTTGATCCACGGCGGGCTGCGCTACCTCGAGAACTTCGACGTCGAGCTCGTGCGAGAGGCGCTGCACGAGCGCAGCTTGCTGGTCGAGAAGATCGCGCCGCACCTGGTCCATCCGACGCCTTTCCTCTTCCCGCTCAAGCACAGGGCTTGGGACCGTTTCTACATGGGCGCAGGTCTCTTCCTCTACGACGCGCTCGCCGGCTTGCACCCGGCCATGCCGCGCCACCGGCACCTGACGCGCCGTTCGTGCCTGCAGGCGGTGCCCGCCCTGCGACCCGACTCGCTGACCGGCGGTATCCGTTACTTCGATGCCCAGGTCGACGACGCTCGTTTCTCACTCGTGCTGGCGCGAACGGCTGCAGCTCAAGGAGCGCTGTGCGTCTCGGCCGCCGGCGTGGTCGACTTCCTTCACGAAGCCGGGCGCGTCGCCGGGGTGCGGGCCCAGGATCTCGAGTCCGGTGGCGAGCTCGAGGTGCGCGCGAGCACCGTGATCAACGCCACGGGCGTGTGGACCACCGAGACGGAGCGCCTGGCCGGTGTCGCGGACCCGATGATCGTCCGGCCGTCCAAGGGCGTCCACCTCGTCGTGCCCAGGGACAGGATCGACTCGCAGTACGCGCTGATCCTGAGGACGGAGAAGAGCGTCCTTTTCGTGCTGCCCTGGGAGGACCGCTGGATCATCGGCACCACTGACACCGATTGGAACTACGGGCTCGATCATCCCGCGGCAACTCATGCCGACATCGAGTACCTGCTAGAGCACGTCAACGAGGTGCTGAACGACCCGCTTGGCTTCGACGACGTCATCGCCGTCTACGTCGGCCTGCGCCCGCTGCTCGGCGGCACGGCCGAAGAGACCGCGAAGCTGTCCCGCAAGCACGCCGTGCGCCGCAGCGCTCCCGGGTTGGTGAGCGTCGCCGGCGGCAAGTACACGACCTACCGGCTCATGGCACGCGACGCCGTCGACCTGGTAGCTCGCGACCTTCGCTTCGCGGTCGGTCCCAGCCGCACCGCGGAGGTCCCGCTCCTGGGCGCCGTCGGTCTGCCCGGCGCCGAGCTCCGGCTGAGGAGCCATCCGGGTGCCGCCGATCTCGGGTCCGGCCAGCTGCACCACCTCGTTGTCCGTTACGGCGCGCTGGCCTCCGAGGTGCTCGACCTGGTTGCTCTCGACCCCCACCTGGCGGCCCCTCTCGAGGGAGCCGATCGTTATCTGGCTGCCGAGGTCCGCTACGCGGTCGCGCATGAGGGCGCGCTCCACGTCGACGACGTGCTCACGCGCCGGACGCACATCGCCTTCGAGGCTCCCGACCGCGGGCAGCTGGCGGCCGACGGCGTCGCCCGGCTGATGGCGCCCGTGCTGGGCTGGGACCAAGCCACGGTCGCTCGCGAGATCGCCCACTACAGGGCGCGGCTCGAGGCCGAGGCCGCGGCGCAGGCGCTGCTCACTGACGCCGCGTCCGACTCGGCCAGGGCCGAGGTGCGCGACCCGCGGCTCGAGCAGTTCGGCAGCCGTTGAGAGACTCGGCCGGCGTGCGCTCGGGCAAGGTGACGGGCCGGTCGTGGTGTCCGATAGTGCCATGAGCGAGCCCCGAGTCGTCTGGATAAACGGAACTCTCGAGCCGGCGGAAAAGGCTTTGCTCACCGTCACAGACCGCAGCTTTCAGCTCGGGGACGGGGTCTTCGAGACGCTGCGCGTGGTCGGTGGAGGAGTGCTCGAGCTTTCGGTTCATGTGAACCGGCTGAAGGCCTCGGCCGCGGTGCTCGCGATCGCCCTCCCGGATGATCTCGAGAGATGCCTTGCCCAGGCCATAGCGATGGTATGTGCCGCCAACGGGCTGCACAGCGCCGGCTCGCAGGTCGCGGTCCGGGTCACCGCCAGCCGGGGGCCCGTCGATGGGCGCGCCCTGCTCCCGCCCGATGAAGTCACGGCGAACCTGGTCGTGCAGGCCTGGCCCGTCGACCCGCCGCCGGCGGAGCTGCTCAAAAGAGGTCTCCGGCTGGACATCTCCGAAGTGCGGCGCGACCCGGCCGATCCGCTGGCCAGGGTGAAGACGACGAGCCGGGCCGAGCTCGTCTACGCCCGGCTCGAGGCCCACCGGCACGGTGCAGACGAGGCCCTGTTGCTGACGACAGACGGGTACCTGGCAGAGGCGACCTCGGCCAGCCTCTTTCTGGTCGAGGGAATGGGGCTCGCGACGCCGTCGCTCGACTGCGGCATCCTCGTCAGCACGACGCGGGAGTGGGTCATCTCCGCGGGCGCCCCCCGGCTCGGGCTCGCGGTTCGCCAGGAGCGGCTGACCCCCGGAGATCTCTTCGCCGCCGACGAGGCCTTCCTTGCCAGCTCGGTGGCCGGCATAGTCCCCGTGACCGTCGCCGAGGGCCGGCCCGTCGGTGCCGGCGTGCCAGGGGCGTGGACTTTGCGCCTGCGGGCGCTTCGCGAGGACGTGGCTTCGGGCACGTCCTAAGTAGAGGGCGCGTCCCGAGGTCTCTCCCCGACATCGGGGGCCGCACCGTGTGGTGCGCGTGTAACGGGAGCCCACCGGGCGAGACTGTTGAGCATGTTCCGATCTCGAGGATCCAAGACAGCCACGACCGAGGAGGCGCCACGAGAGGTTGCGCTCTCCGAGGACGAGTGGCGAAGCCGACTGACTCCTGAGCAGTACCGTGTCCTGCGCAAGGCTGGGACCGAGCCCGCTTTCAGCGGAAAGTACCTCGAGTGCCATCTCGACGGCACCTATTGCTGCGCGGGTTGCGGCGCCAGGCTCTTCTCCTCCGATGCCAAGTTCGACTCCGGATCGGGTTGGCCGAGCTTCGCCGAGCCCACCCTGGCCAGCGCGGTCGAGCTTCACCGCGACAGGTCTTTTGGGATGGAGCGGACCGAGGTCCTCTGCCGCTCCTGCGGATCGCACCTGGGGCACGTCTTCGACGACGGCCCGCGTCCGACAGGCCAGCGCTACTGCATCAATTCGTTGTCGCTCAGGATCGATACCGGGCAATCATGAGCTGGTTCAAGAGCAAGTCGCAGATGGTCGCGCCGGACCAGGCGCTTCCGGGGAGGGAGGCAGCGATGGTCGTTCCTAAGCGCCACCTCGTGCTCGGGACGCCTCTGCGCCCGCCGTCCAGGGACGGGTTCGAGCGGGCGATATTCGCCATGGGCTGCTTTTGGGGCGCCGAGCGCAAGTTCTGGGCCCTGGACGGCGTGTACACGACCGCAGTCGGCTACAGCGGTGGCTACACGCCGAACCCGACCTACGAGGAGGTCTGCTCGGGCAGGACCGGCCACGCCGAAGCGGTGCTCGTGGTCTTCGATGGGGCGAAGACCTCCTACGAGAGGCTGCTCTCGATCTTCTGGGAGAGCCACGACCCGACCCAGGGCATGCGTCAAGGAAACGATGCCGGTACTCAGTACCGATCCGCGATCTACACGACGACACCCGCCCAGCAGCTGGCTGCACAACAGTCGCGCGCCGAGTACCAGCTGGCGCTCGACGCGGCGGGCTACGGACAGATCACGACCGAGATCCAGCCGGCTGGGCCCTTCTATTACGCCGAGGACTATCACCAGCAGTACCTGGAGCGGAACCCGAACGGTTACTGCGGCCTCGGCGGCACCGGAATCTCCTGCCCGGTCGGTCTGGCCCCGAGGGAGGGCTGACCCGACACCGAGACCACGACCCAGCACGTTGCGCCTTGGTAACTGGTGGTTCCTCAGACACGACAAGCCCGCCGAAGCTACGCTCCGGGGTCGAGCAATGACCTCACAGCGCCGTGGATCTCAGATGACCCACGTCGCGCTGTGCAACCAAGGGGGAGGACCACATGGCAGCTACCTACGAAGACGCCGCCCTCATCATGCAGCTTGTCCGATGGGGAACGGAGATGAACCTCGACGAGGCCGGCCGAGCGATCTTCGCGGACGATTTCGACGCCGAACTAGCTTCGACCGACGATCCGTCAGTGAGCTGCGTCCTGGCATTCGGCGAGACCTTGAGCACCTTGGTCAAGCACCAGATCCTCGACAAGGACTTGGCGCTGGACCTGTGGTCGGTCCACGGCACCTGGGCCCGGGTCGGGCCGGCAGCGCAGCGAGCCCGGCAGCGACACGGTGAGCCGAGGCTCTACGAGAACTACGAGGCGCTGGCCTTGAGCACCCGCTAATAGGGGCCTTTTCGCCCGGTCTGTGGCCGGTGGGGCCACTTTGCGAACTTTCGGCCCAACTGTCACATCCGGACCTCGAGCAACTCCAGGCTCGGGGACCGGATGGTGACCACCCGGGCGCAGGCGGGGCAGATGAAGAGATGACCCACGACCGCGTCCTCGGCAGGCCCGAGGTACCCACAGGGACACGTGAGGCTGGACGAAGCGGTCTCGATCTCGAGGACGGCGCCCTCTAGAGGTGTCGCCGCGGTCATCATCGTGAAGGCTTGCTGCAACTCTGCGTCCATGTCGGGCAAGAAGCAGCGCACCCGGACCACCGAGATCTGCTCACCGCCGGCGCGCCGGCAGCACTCCTCGACGAGCTCGGCGACGAGCGACAGCTCATGCACTTGGTTGCCGGTGTCGTTCGATCGCGCCGAGCACCGCATCGACGAGCGCGGGCATGGCGGCGCCGACGGGAGCAGACAGTTCAGTTCCCGGGTCGAGGTCGGCGACGCGGATGCTCACCTGCACCGCCGGGGGTGAGTGCCCGAACAAACTGGCGGAAAGCTCGAGAAGTCGGGCCGCATCGACATGATGAGAGAACACCGAGTCGGACTTCGACCCCGCCGACAGGGAGCGGGTCGACACCGAACCTGCGGTCCCGGGCTCTTCTGAGGCATCGACGAGCACGACAAGGCTGGCGCGGCTCACGTCTTCAGCCAGCTCCGGGGTCAGCTGGTGGCAGGCCAGCACCCGGGCCCCGGCCGCGCGAGGGTCCTCGGCCAGCAATTCCGCCGCCCGCCAGCCCGCCCCGTCATCTCCGCGCAGCGGGTTCCCGTAGCCGATGACGAGAACGTCGTTGGCGAGGCTCACCTAGCCAGCTCGTCGAGGACCCGCCCGTCCGCGCCGAGCAGCTGCACCTTGAGCGGCATCTCGCCAATGGCGTGGGTCGAGCAGCTCAAGCACGGGTCGAAACAGCGGATGACCGCTTCGACGCGGTTGAGCATGCCCTCGGGGATCTGGGTCCCGCGGACGTACTTGCGGGCGACTTCGAGCACGCCGCGGTTCATGGCCATGTTGTTGTGCCCGGTGGCGATGATGAGATTGGCCCACTGGACAGATCCGTTCTCGTCGACGCGGTAGTGGTGCAGGAGGGTGCCTCGGGGCGCCTCCGACACGCCGACGCCTTCGGGGCGGTTGGGCTCGGCCACCGCTCTCACGCGGTCGTCCAGAATCCCCGGGTCGGAGAGGTTCTCGGCGATCGAGTGGATGCAGTGGAGGATCTCGATCAGCCGGGCGTGGTGATAGTAAAACGAGCTGGCGGGGTAACGGCCCAGCCGGTCGCGATACAGCTGGAGCTCGTCGTCGGCTTCGGGAGTGCCGAGACGGTCGACGACGTTCAACCGTGCCAGGGGTCCGACCCGGTAGAGCCCGTCCGGGTAGCCGAATTCCTTCCAGTAGGTCGACTTCAAGTACGACCACGGTTCGACGGACTCGCCGAGGTACTCCCAATACGGCCTCGGGTCACGGTGATCTGCCAGGAGTCTCCCGTTGCCGTCGACCACTCGCATGTCCCCATCGGAGTAGCCGATGTTGCCGTTCTCGTGCACGAGGCCCATGTACAAGGTCGGGAAATTGGCGAACGCAGACGCCTCGTCGACCCAGCGTGCCACGTTGGCCTTGTACCAGCCGAGCGTCCTGCGGATCCGCTCCAGGGCATCGGGGACTCCGGCCAGGATCTCGTCGCGCTGCTCGGCCGCTAGCGGGCGGCTGACTCCTCCAGGCACGATCCATCCTGGGTGGACGCGCTTGCCGCCCAGCCGTTCGATGATCTGCTGGCCGAACTTCCGCATCGCCACGCCGTCGAGCGCAAGTTGCGGCGCGGCCTCGGCGACGCCGAAGAAGTTGCGTCCGGCGGCGTCGGCGTCAAAGCCCAAGAGCAGGTCGGGCGACGACAGGTGGAAGAAACTGAGGGCGTGCGACTGCACGATCTGGGCCAGGTTCATCACCCGGCGCAGCCTCACCGCAACAGGAGGGATCGAGACGGCCATGACCTCTTCGCATGCCTTGGCCGATGCGATCAGGTGGCTGACCGGGCAGATACCGCAGATGCGCGCCATGAGGGACGGCATCTCGTGGAACGGGCGCCCTTGGCAGATCCTCTCGAAGCCCCGGAACTGTGTGACATGAAAGTGGGCATCGACCACTTGCCCTTGCTCGTCGAGTTGGATGCTGATCCGGGAGTGGCCTTCGATCCTTGTCACAGGGTCGATAATGATCTCCGACATTGTCTCTCCGAGCTCAGGTGCCAAAACGCGACATGGTGGCGGTATCGGGAATCCTACCGGCGAGCAGTTCATCGACTACCCAGAAGATCTGGTCCGCCGACGGCGGGCAACCCGGTAGGAACACGTCTACATCGACGATCTTGTGCACAGGACGCGACTCCGCCAGCAACGCCGGCACGAGGGGCCCTGGCAGCTGCGGATTAATGGTGACATTCTCTATGTAGGCACGCTGCAGGAGCGGGGCGGGGCCATAAGGGTTCCGGAGACCGGGGACATTCGAGGTCACCGCGCAGTCGCCGAGGGACACGAGGATGCGGGTGCGAGATCGGACCATCTTGATCTTTTCCAGGTCGTCCTCATTGCTTACCGCACCCTCGACAAGCGTCACGTCGACATTGCGAGGGAACTCCTTGATGTCCACGAGTGGGCTGTAAACGAGGTTGGCTCTGCCCGCGATGTCGAGCAGGCGCCCGTCCATGTCGAGAAACGACATGTGGCAACCGGAGCAGCCGTCCAACCACACAGTCGCCAGGCTCGCCTTTGTCATTTGGACTCCTGCTCCAGCTCCCTGAGGTAGGGAATGAATCTCCTCCTGGGTTTGGCTTCGGCTACGGAACGGCCCTTCTCGAACAGGGCACCGGTCGGGCACACCTGGACGCACTTTCCGCAGCTGGTGCAGGTAGTCGACTCGCCCCAGGGCGTTCCCATGTCGGTAATGACGCGGCAGCCGGTGCCACGGTCGAAGATGTCCCATGTATGGGCACCCTCGATCTCATCACATATCCTGACGCAACGGGTGCAAAGGATGCAGCGATTGTGGTCGATGACGAAGCGCTCGTGGCTGGCATCTACCTCAACTATCGGCTCAAGCGGTGGCAGGTCAAAATGAGTCAAGCCGAGCTGTTTGGCCAGGCGTTGCAGCTCGCAGTGGTTGTTCGCCACGCACACCGAGCAGACGTGGTTGCGCTCCATGAAGAGCATCTCTATGGTTGTCCGACGGTACTCGTGCAACCTCGGCGAGTTAGTTATGACCGACATGCCCTCCTGGACCGTGGTGACGCAAGCGGCGAGGAGCTTGTTGGACCCGGCGACCTCGACCACGCAAAGCCGGCAGGCACCGACGTCGGAGATGCCATCGAGGTGGCAAAGGGTGGGTATGGGGATGGAATTCTCCCGCGCGACCTCCAGGATCGTCTGATCGTCGTTACCGGCCACGTCCAGGCCGTCGATGACGAGGGTCCTTACGCTCACGAGGTCACCGCCGATGTCATCGGGCACACTCCTGCCGGGCAGATGCGGTCTTCGATATGGGAGACGTACTCGTCCCGGAAGTAGCGAAGCGTGCTGAAGATGGGGTTGGGCGCACTTTGGCCCAGCCCGCACAGGCTCGTGCTTTTCACCATGTCGGCCAGGTGCTCCAAGGTGACCAGGTCCTTCGGCTCCGCCACGCCCCTGGTGATCCTGTCGAGCAGGTCGTACAGCTGGACCGTGCCCACCCGGCAGGGGATGCATTTCCCGCACGACTCGTCCCGGCAGAAGTCCATGAAGTACTTGGCGACATCGACCATGCAAGAGGTCTCGTCCATGACGATCATGCCGCCGGAGCCCATGATGGAGCCGGCCTGGGCGAGGGACTCGTAGTCGACTGACATGTCCAGGTCCTCGGCGGGAATGCAGCCGCCCGACGGCCCGCCGGTCTGCACGGCTTTGAACTTGGCCCCGCCGATGATGCCGCCCCCGATGTCGAAGACGATGTCTCGCAAGGTGACACCCATCGGCACTTCGATGAGGCCGGTGTTGACGACTCGGCCGGCGAGAGCGAACACCTTTGTGCCGGCGCTCTTAGGCGTCCCGATGGCCCTGTACCAGGTTGCGCCATTGCGGAGAATGGCCGGGACGCTCGCCAGGGTCTCGACGTTGTTGATCAGGGTCGGCCGTCCCCACAGGCCGGACTGGGCGGGGAAGGGCGGGCGTGGTCTCGGGGTGCCGCGACGACCTTCCACCGAAGCGATGAGGGAAGTTTCCTCGCCACAGACAAAGGCGCCCGCGCCGATGCGGATGTCGACGTCGAACGCGAAGGCGGTCTCCGCGATGCTGGCACCGAGCATCCCGGCGCGCTCGGCCTGGCGTATGGCGAGTCGCAGCCTCTTGACCGCGAGCGGGTACTCGGCCCGGACGTAGATGTAGCCGTGGTTGGCGCCGACGGCGTACCCGGCGATGGCCATGCCCTCGAGGACCTGCTGGGGGACGCTCTCGAGGACGCTGCGGTCCATGAAGGCGCCGGGGTCGCCCTCGTCAGCGTTGCAAATCACGTACTTTCCCTCAGTGCTGGAGGCCTTGGCCACGGTCCTCCACTTGAGACCGGTCGGATAGCCCGCCCCGCCCCTGCCTCTCAGGCCGCTGTGGACGATCTCTTCGAGGACCTCGTAGGGCCTCATCGTCGTGACTGCCTGCGTCAGTGCGGCGTAGCCTTCGTGGGCGACGTAGTCGTCAAGGTCCTCCGGGTCCACGAGCCCGGAGTTTGCCAGGACGATCCGGACTTGGCGGGCGAAGAACGGGTCGTCGGCGGTCGAGCGTCCGCCCTCTCCGCCTGCCAGGGCGTCGATGACGCGGTCCACGGATGCCGGCGAGGTCGGGTCGACAGCCTCGAACAGCCTTCCCTGCTCGGGTATCTCGACAAGAGGGCCGGCGGTACACAGGCGCAGGCAGCCCACGCGCTTGATCGCGACGTCGGTCAGGCCCCGCTCTGTGGCCCGCTCGCGCAGGGCATCGAGCACCTTCTCCGCGTCGAGGGACATGCAGCCGGCGGCTTCACAGACATTGGCGCAGGCCCGGATGGGACCGGATTGCACGTTCAGCGGTTCCTCAGCTTCGGCGAGGTCTGTCATGGCCGTAGTCCTTCGAGGAGGAGGTCGAGGCCTTCGGGGGTGACCCTGCCGTGGACGGCGCCATCGACCACGACTGCCGGGGCCATGCTGCAGGCGCCGAGGCAACGGGCGTTCAACAACGAGACAAGGCCGTCGTGGCTCGTCTCGCCGGGCTTTATGTCCAGGCGGTCATGAACCCGGCTCAGGAGAGCCGATGCATGATTGATGTAGCACGCTGTCCCCGTGCACACGATGACGGTGTGCTCGCCCTGAGGCTTGAGCATGAAGAGCGAGTAGAACGTCGCCACGCCGTACACGCGGCTCGGAGGCACGCCAAGAGCGTTGCCGACATACGCCAGCACGTCGGGCTCCAGGTAACCGAACGCCTCTTGGACTGCGTGCAGGACTTCGATGAGCGAGTCCGGCGAGTTTCCCCGCCGGCGTATCCGCGCGTCGATCATCTTCCATTTCTTGTCGTCCGCTGTCGTCGCAGCAGTCACGGCGGTGGACATTGGGCCCTCCAAGAGCTCGTAAGCTCAGACTAGCTGGCCTCTCCAAACCCGGTCCAACTCGGTCCTGACGCCGCGTCACGGCGGGCCCTCGATACCCTTTATCTATAAGGCCCTTCGGACACCACAGCCGTCTCGCGGCTCAGTGATCACCCGCGACCCGGATCACAGCTGCGCCCCTCACGGCGTCACGGGCCAGGTCCTCGAGGGCGATGTCAGCCTTCTCGAAGGGGTACTCGGTGGTCGTCGGCCGGATCGGAATCTGGGCGGCGAGCGCCAAGAACTCCTCGCCGTCGCGTCTCGTGTTGGCAGTCACGCTCACCAGCTCGCGCTCCTCGAAGAGATGCTTGTCGTAGTTGAGAGGGGGAACGTCGGAGAGGTGGATGCCGGCGATCGCGAGCCGGCCACCTCGGTCCAAAGCCGCCATCGCCGGGAGGACGAGGGTCCCGACCGGGGCAAAGAGGATGGCCGCGTCGAGGGGCTCAGGGGGCGGGTCGTCGTCTCCTTGAACCGAGGCGCACCCGAGCGAGAGGGCAAGCTCCCGGGCGTCTGCCCCCCTCGTCATGACGTGCACGGTCGCGCCCTCGTGGATCGCCACCTGGGCCGTCAGGTGGGCGGAGCCGCCAAAGCCGTAGATCCCGAGGCGGCCACCTGGCGGCAGGGCGGCCCTCCGCAAGGAGCGATAGCCGATGATGCCGGCGCAGAGGAGGGGAGCGGCTTCCCGGTCGGAGAACACCTCGGGGATCGAGTAGGCGTACCGCTCGTGCACGACGGCGTACTCGCTGTAGCCACCGTCGGCGTCCCAGCCCGTGAACAAGGGCGCGACGCAGAGGTTCTCCTTGGCGCGAACGCAAAAGCGGCACACGCCGCAGGTCCAGCGCAGCCAGGCGATCCCGACGCGTTCGCCCTCGGCGAAGCGTCTTGCCTCGCGGCCTTGTGCAGCCACGTGGCCGACGACCTCATGGCCCGGAACGACACCGGGCCGGCGAGGCGCAAGATCGCCCTCGACAAGGTGCAAGTCGGTGCGACAGACGCCGCAGACTTGAACCTTGACGAGGATCTCGTTCGGGCCCGGCTCGGGGACGTGGCGCTCGACGAGCTGCAGCGAATGCTCGGCAGCCGGCGCCGGATGGTCCAGCGCCCACGTCCTCATGTCGCGTCCCCGCCCCTGGTCACGCCGCGGCCGACCCCACGGCCTTTTCCGAGGCGCCCGAATGGGCCAGCGGCTCGAGAGCCGCGGCGACGAGCTCGGCGACGTCTGTCACGAGATGAACAGTAAGGCCTTCGAGGACGTTCGTCGGCACGTCGTCCAGGTCGGGTCCGTTGCGGGCCGGAAGGAAGACCTCGGTGAGGCCTGCCCGATGAGCGGCGAGCAGCTTCTGCTTCACCCCGCCGATCGGGAGCACCCGGCCGTTCAAGGTGACTTCCCCGGTCATGCCCACCTCGGAGCGCACCGGTCGGCCGGAGGCGAGCGACGCCAGGGCCGCAACCATGGTGACGCCCGCCGACGGGCCGTCCTTCGGGACTGCGCCTGCCGGGACGTGCAGGTGGATGGCACCCTTGGCGAGCTGCTCGGTGTCGATCCCGAGCGAGCCCGAATGCGAGCGCAGGTAGGAGAGAGCGATCTGGGCTGACTCCTTCATGACGTCGCCGAGCTGGCCGGTGAGGACGAGACGCGGCTCGCCCTCCATCACGGTGGCCTCGATGAACAGCACGTCGCCACCAGCCCCGGTGACGGCCAGGCCGGTCGCCACGCCGGGAACGGCAGTGCGTTCCGCCGACTCGGGTGTGAAACGGGGCCGACCGAGGAACTCCTTCAGGTCCTTGGTCCCGATCTCGATCGGTGTCGCCTCGGAGTCGCCGGCAAGACGTGTCGTCACCTTCCGGAGGATCTTTGCGATCGCCCGCTCGAGCTGGCGAACGCCGGCCTCGTGGGTGTACTCGGTCGCGACGACACGCAGCGCCTCGTCGTCGATGTCGACCTCGTCACGGGCCAGGCCAGCCAGGTCGATCTGACGCGGGACCAGGTGGTTGCGGGCGATGGCCACCTTCTCGTCCTCGGTGTAGCCGTCGAGGCGGACGAGCTCCATGCGGTCGAGAAGCGCCGGGGGGATCGTGTCCGCCACATTCGCCGTCGCCAGGAAAAGGACGTCCGACAAGTCGAGCTCTATCTCCAGATAATGGTCGCGGAAGGTGTGGTTCTGCGCCGGGTCGAGCACCTCAAGCAGGGCGGAGGAAGGGTCACCTCGGTAGTCGCTGCCGAGCTTGTCTATCTCGTCGAGCAGCACGACCGGGTTCATCGATCCGGCTTCACGGATGGCCCGCACGATGCGTCCCGGCAGGGCGCCGACATATGTGCGGCGGTGGCCGCGTATCTCGGCCTCGTCACGCACGCCGCCCAGCGACACGCGAACGAACTTGCGCCCGAGGGCACGGGCGACCGATTCGCCGAGCGAGGTCTTGCCCACCCCCGGGGGCCCGACCAGGGCGAGGACTGCACCCGAGCCGCGACCACCCACGACCGCGAGGCCACGCGCCTGGCGACGGCTGCGCACGGCGAGGTACTCGACCATGCGGTCCTTCACGTCCTCGAGGCCCTCGTGATCCGCGTCGAGCACTTCGCGGGCGGCTTTGATGTCATCGTTGTCCGTGGTGCGCACGTTCCACGGGATCTCGAGCACCGTGTCGAGCCACGTGCGGATCCAGCCCGCTTCAGGGCTCTGGTCACTCGCGCGCTCGAGGCGTCCGACCTCGCGCAGCGCCGCTTCGAGCACCTTTTCCGGCAGCTCGGCGGCCTCCACGCGGGCGCGGTAATCGTCCGCGCCGTCAGGCTCGCCCTCGCCGAGCTCCTTGCGGATCGCGGCGAGCTGCTGGCGCAGCAGGAACTCGCGCTGGCTCTTCTCCATGCCCTCGTGCACGTCGCTTCGGATGCGCTCGGCGACGTCGAGCTCGGCGAGATGGGCCCGGCCCCACTCGATCAGTCTCGCCAAGCGCTGCTCGACGTCGACGGTCTCAAGGAGCCACAGCTTCTGCTCGTTGGTCAGGTAGGGGGCGTAGCCCGCCAGGTCGGCCAGCTCACCCGGCTCGGAGATGCGCTGGACCGAGTCGATGACCTGCCACGCGCCGCGCTGCTGGAGGACGGAAACGACGACGCTCTTGTACTCACGCGTCAGCTCGCTCACGGCCTCGCCGCCGAGGACATCCTCGAGGATCTCGGCCTCGACCCACAGTGCCGAGCCCGGCCCGGTGACACCGGAGCCGACGCGTGCGCGACCCGTCGCCCGCAACACCGCGGCAGACTCACCGCCGGGCAGCTTTCCGAGCTGCTCGATCGTAGCGACGACGCCGACGCCGGCGTACTTCCCGTCTAGGCGCGGCACGAGCAGGACGCAGTCATCGGCCCCTGCCTTGGCGGCATCTATTGCCGCCTGTCGTTCCGTATCGCCCAAAGTGACCGGCACGACCATGCCAGGGAGCACGACGGCGTCTGCCAACGGCAGAACCGGAAGCTGTTGAGTTCTTGACACCAGTAGATCTTCCTCTCAGTTGAGTCTTACACACTCAACCATTTTGAGCGCCATGATGTTCCAAGCACGATTGAGCAGGTCAGGCCCTTCGGGTGAGTAAGATAAGTAATCATGACAGACACCTCGGAACGCGTCGGGCGGTTCATCGTCGTGGGCGTCGACGGTTCGGAGCCTTCTCTCGGAGCCCTGAGGTGGGCTGCCGAGCAGGCCCGGCTGACAGGAGCGTCACTTCGGGTGCTCATGGCGTGGGAGATCTCCTCGAGCAGCGGCTGGGCTGCGACGTTCCCGATCGACTACGACCCCGAGGCCACAGCGAGACACTTGCTCAACGATGCGATCACGAGCACGCTCGGAGCTGCGCCCGTCATCGCGGTGGAAGCCATAGTGAAAGAGGGCCGCGCTGCTCCACTTCTCCTGGCGGAGGCACACGGCGCGGACCTGCTCGTCGTCGGAACCCACGGGCACGGTGCTTTCGCGGGCTTGCTCCTCGGCTCTGTCCCCGAGCACCTCCTGCGGCACGCACCCTGTGCCATCGTGATCGTCCGCTGCGGTGAGCCCGGCCAGTAGCTCTCGAGCGCGCTGACCAGAGTCGATCCGGCCTGAGGAGAGGGCTTAGCGCGAGACTTCGCCAACCATGGCAGGCGAACGGGTACCGTAAGCTGACGCCGAGTCAGACAAGGCCTTTGCGGCGCTGCTCGATCGCGCCACGGTCAAGACACCTGACGGGCGCTGCCTGCTGGGACCGGTGTCCTTCGCCATCCGCAAGGGAGAGCACTGGGCGGTGCTGGGGCCGAACGGGGCGGGCAAGACCACGCTCTTACGCTTGCTGGGCGCCGAGCGTCATCCTTCCTCCGGCTCGGTCACCGTGCTCGGCGCCCGTCTCGGGGCGAGCGACCTGCGGGTCCTTCGCTCGCGCGTCGGCGTCGTGAGTCACGCCGTGGCGGACCGGCTCCCTCCGAGCGCCACCGCCCTCGCCATCGTGCTGACCGGCGGGCGGGGCGTTCTGGCGCCGTGGTGGGCCCACAACGACGAGGCCGATCGGTTGCGAGGACGCCAGATTCTTGCCGCGCTCGGCTGTTCAGCACTGGCCGATCGTGCGTTCGGCTCCTGCTCCCAAGGTGAGCGCCAGCGGGTCCTGCTCGCCCGTTCCCTGTTCGTAGAACACCCCCTGCTGCTGCTGGACGAGCCGTGCGCCGGCGTGGACCTTCCCGGGCGGGAGGCTCTCGTCCTCGCGCTCACGGCGTTGGCGCGTTCGCCAGGCTCTCCGACGACGGTGCACGTGAGCCACAGCCTCGAAGAGCTCCCGGCCACCACCTCCCACGCTCTGTTGCTGCGGGCAGGTGAGGTTGTGGCGATGGGACCGATCGAGGATGTCATGACCGGGCAGTCGCTGGGACGCTGTTTCGGTTTGGCGGTCAGCCTGTCCAGGGAGGACGGGCGGTGGACAGCGCGAGCTTCCCCGTCATGGTAAGTCAGCTTGCAAGTTGACTCGTAATGATGTAATCTTTCAATATGACTTACAAAGAACATCAACATGATCCTCGGCAGCGAGGGGGACGGCGTGGCCCCGGGCCCCGTTGGGGGCGGGGCCGCTGGGCCCCCGGCTCGGAGGAACGCCCCTCTGCCGAGCAGCGAGCCGAGATCAAGGCCTGGTTCGCCGGCCGGCTCCCTGAAGACTTCTTCATCGGCACTCCGGAGGTGACCATCGACAACGACGAGATCCTCGTCGTCGGGCCCTTGAGCGCCGTGGAGCTGGAACAAGGGGCCACTTCCGGCGAGGCTGCGACCGCCGAGGAGGCGCGTATCGAACGGTTCCGAGAGGACACCCGTGAGCAGCGGATGCGCATCGCCGAGGAGGCACAGGCCCGTTTTGGGCGTCTCGTCTCCTGGGGAGCCAAGTCGGGCGGCACGACGCGCCTGTTCACGACCGCCAATGTGCCCGTCATGACCCGGCTGCGGATGTCACAGCGCCAGGTCCTCGACACTCTCATCGACGCCGGGATCGCCCGGAGCAGAAGCGAGGCGCTCGCTTGGTGTGTCGAGCTGGTCGGGCGTAACGAGGCGGAGTGGATCGACGAGCTCCGCAGCGCGTTCGCCCGCGTCGAGGAGGTACGGGCCCAGGGCCCGAGCGCGAACCGCTCTCCCGAGGACTGACCGCTCACCCGGCAGGGCGCCGATAGCGGTGGCGGCGGGCTAGGTCCTTGCCCCTAGTCTCGCACGGTATGCCCTGGCTCGGCTTCGCCTTCGGCCTGCTCATCGTGGCGTTCGCCACGGTGAGCCTGGTCTCCACCTTCGTCCTCCCGCGCGGAGGCTCGAGGGCCCAGGCCCTTCCGCTCCTTGTCGGCCGGCTGGTGAGGGGTGGTTTCTTGCTGCTTGCAAGACCCGCTCGCAGCTTTGCCCGCAAGGACGGCATTCTCGCCGCTGTCGGCCCGGTCTCGCTGATCGCGCAGCTCGCGGTTTTTCTCGGCTTGTACGTCGTCGGCTACGGCCTGATGCAGTGGCACTGGACGGGGACGTTCCCGAGCGCCATCAGCGAAGCGGGCGCGTCCTTGTTCTCTGTCGGCCTCGTACACCCGAGCCTGAAAGGCAACGACGTCCTCGTCGTTCTCGCGGGTGCCACCGGGGCCATCGCTGTCGCCCTTCAGATCGGCTATCTGCCTGCCATCTACCAGGCCTTCAACCGCCGCGAGTCCTTGGTCACCTTGATGGAGAGCCGCGCCGGCGTGCCGGCGTGGGGCCCGGAGGTGCTCATGCGCCATCAGCTCGTCGGGATCACCGACGCGCTGCCCGCCTTGTACCGCGACTGGGAGTTGTGGTCCGCGGACCTCGCCGAGAGCCACATCTCCTATCCGGTGCTGATTTGGTTCCGCTCTCCCGAGCCTGGCTTCTCATGGGTCCTGTCCCTGCTCGCGGTGCTCGACGCGGCTGCGCTCCACTTGTCGTTGGGCCCCGAGAGCGCGCCCTCCGAGGCACGCATGTGCCTGCGGATGGGCTTCACGGCGCTTCGTCGCATCGCCCGGATGTTGCACTGGAAATACGATCCCGACCCGATGCCGGACGCGGCGCTCCAGCTCAGCTTCGAGGAGTTCGTCTACGCCGTTGAGCTCGTGCGCCAGACGGGACTCCCGGTCGAGCGCACGAACGAGGAGGCCTGGCCACATTTCCGCGGCTGGCGCGTGAACTACGAAGCGCTCGCCTACCGGCTGGCGGACAGCGTCGTGGCGCCCCGCGCCCCCTGGTCGGGAGAACGACGCCACCTTCCCCTCGAGCTGATGGCCCCCAAACGGCCTCCGCACCGCGCGCCCGACGGCAAGGTCTTCTTCGACCAGAAGTACCGGCCCCGGTAGGGCTGGTCAAGACCGGCGGCCTCGACGTCGCGACCCATACACTTGGCAGCGCACTCGAGGAGGCGAATCACACATGGTGACCGTGGAGCTCGACGCCGAATTCCTGGCGCTCCCGCTTGAAGCAGTGCGAGGCGCTGCACTTGACCGCGCGCGGGCGCTCGGCTGCGAGCATGCCGAAGTGCGCATCGAGCGGATCCGCTCGCAGTTCGTGCGGTTACGCGACGCCCGGCTCGAGACCTCGGCTGACGATGTCGAGCTCGGGATAGGCCTCCGGGTCGTCCACGACGGGTCGTTCGGGTTCGCGGCCACGGTCGAGCTCGCCCCCGACAGCGCTGCCGCGCTCGCCGACCAGGCGGTCGCGACGGCGCGGGCGGTCGCCCCGGCTGTAAGCGAGCGTGTGGAGCTCGCCGACGAGCCCTCGCATGGCGAGGCGGTGTGGACCTCCTCCTACGACCTGGACCCGGTCGAGGTCCCGACCTCGGAGAAGGTGGCCCTGCTCGAGGAGTGGAGCGGGCGTCTCCTCCGCTCGAGCGGCGTGGACCACGTGACGGCCTACGTGCTGGCCGTGGTGGAGGACAAGCACTATGCGGATCTCGCCGGAACCGTCACGACTCAGTGCCGCGTCCGCCTGCACCCGGTGGTAGAGGCGATCGCGGTCGATGGGCAAGCGGCACGTTTCGAGACCATGCGATCGGTGGCGCCACCGGCCGGCCGTGGTTGGGAGTACCTCTTGGGCGAGGGCTGGGACTGGGACGGAGAGCTCGCCCGCATCCCCGAGTACCTCATTGAGAAGCTCCGTGCGCCGACTGTCGTCCCCGGCGCCTACGACCTCGTCATTGACCCGTCGAACCTGTGGCTCGTGATCCACGAGTCCATCGGGCACGCCACCGAGCTCGACCGGGCGATGGGCTACGAGGCGGCGTACGCCGGGACGTCGTTCGCCACCTTCGACAAGCTCGGCACGCTCAAGTACGGCTCGGACATCATGAACGTGACGGGCGACCGCACCGTCGCCCACGGGTTGGCCACTGTCGCCTACGACGACGAGGGTGTCGAGGCGCAGAGCTTCGATCTCATCCGCAACGGCGTGCTGGTCGGCTACCAGCTCGACCGGCGCATCGCACGCCTGAAGGGCCTCGGCCGCTCCAACGGCTGCGCGTTTGCCGACTCCCCCGGGCACGTACCCATCCAGCGCATGGCCAACGTGTCACTGCGCCCGGCCGCAGGGCCCGGTCCGAGCACAGACGAGCTCATCTCCTCTGTCGATAACGGCTTCTACGTGGTCGGCGACAAGAGCTGGTCGATCGACATGCAGCGCTACAACTTCCAGTTCACAGGGCAGCGTTTCTTCAAGATCGAGAAGGGCAAGCTTTCCGGGCAAGTCAACGATCTTGCCTACCAGTCGCGCACGACGGAGTTCTGGGGAGCCATGCAGGCGGTGGGCGGAGAGTCGACATACCGTCTGGGAGGAGCCTTCAACTGCGGGAAAGGCCAGCCCAGCCAGGTCGCCCCTGTCAGCCACGGCTGCCCCTCAGCACTGTTCCGGGGCATCAAGGTGCTGAACGCCCGCACGGAGTCCGGCCGATGAGCGCCACCACGGGGCATCTGACCAAGGCGGACACGGTAGTTGAGAGGGCGCTCGAGGCCTCCCAGTCCGACGCCTGCATCGTGATCGTGGAGGAGGCCAGCGAGGCCGAGCTTCGCTTCGCGAACAACACCGCCACGACGAACGGGACGCGCCGCGACCGCAACGTGAGTGTGATCGCCTTCCGGGAGGTCGCCGGGGGGACAGCCGTCGGGACCGCGAGCAGCAGTGGCGCCACTGACGCCATCGATCTCGTTCGCCGCGCCGAGGCGATCGCCCTCTCTGCCCCGCCGGCCGAGGATGCCTTCCCCCTTGTTACCCAGGGGCAATCCGCCGCTCCGAGCGAGTTCTCCGACCCACCTGTGATGACGAACCTGGCCGGGCTCGGCGATGTGCTGACCGGGCTCGGTGACGCCTTCGGGCGGGCCCGCGCGGCAGGGACGACCCTGTCTGGTTTCGCCGAGCATCGTGTCTCGACCGTTTATCTCGGCTCTTCGACCGGCTTGCGGCTGCGGTACGTGCAGCCGACGGGCAAGCTCGAGCTCGTCGCCCGCACCGATGGGGGAGCGCGCTCGGCCTGGGCCTCGGCCGGCGCCGCGGACCTTGCCACGGTCCATGTCGAGGAGCTCGAGGAGCGACTGGCTCGCCGTCTCGCCTGGGGTGAGCGCAAGGTCGAGCTCGACTCTGGTCGTTACGAGGTAGTGCTCCCACCCGATGCGGTCGCCGATCTCATCATCATGCTTGGCGGGTCGATCTCGGGTCGGGAAGCAGAAGAGGGTCGCAGCGTCTTCTCGGCGCCTGGCGGTGGGACCCGGGTGGGCGAGTCGCTGTCCTCGCACCCGTTCTCTTTGCGCAGCGATCCGTTCGAGCCGGGTCTCGAGTGCACGCCGTTTCTGGTCACCCCGGCTTCCGGTCAGGACGTGTCCGTCTTCGACAACGGGCTACCCATCGAGCGGACCGAGTGGATATCACAAGGGTGCCTCGCACGCCTGGAGTACCACCGCGCGGCGGCGGCGCGGTCGGGCGTCCGGCCGGCGGCCTCCGCCGACAACCTCATCCTCGAATTGCCCGGTGCCACGGGCAGCATCGAGGATCTGGTCGGGCGCACCGAACGCGGGCTGCTGCTCACGTGCCTTTGGTACATCCGGGAGGTGGACGCCGAGACCTTGCTCCTTACCGGCTTGACGCGAGACGGCGTCTACCTCGTCGAGCACGGCGAGATCGTCGGCTCCGTCAACAATTTCCGCTTCAACGAGAGCCCGGTCGACATGCTGGCGAAGACCGTCGAGGCGGGACGGACCGAACGGGCGCTCTCGCGGGAGTCCAACGAGTGGCTGAACCGCACGGCGATGCCGGCGCTTCGAGTGGCAGAGTTCAACATGAGCTCTGTGAGCCCGGCCACCTGAAGGCTCTCAGCCAGGGGCAAGCTCGGTCGCGAGCTCATCCAGCAGGGACGCGCAGCCGGCCTCGATGAGATCGAGGCACCATTCGAATTCTCGCTCGTCGCCGTAATAGGGGTCGGGAACCTCCAAGGGCTCCACTGGTCTCGCCTGCCCGCTCCGGTAGCTGAGGAGGAGCCGGACCTGCGCCGCGTAGGGGCGCACTGGCGCGTGCGTCTCCAGCCATCGCAAGTGGGTCCGGTCCATGGCGACCACAAGGTCGCGGTCGTTGAGCCAACTGGGCTGGAACTGGCGTGCCCGATGGCTCGCCGGCCTGTAGCCCCGTCGCTCGAGTGCCCCGCGTGCCCGCCGGTCGATGTCGAAACCGACGTCGGCTGCCGTGCCCGCGGAGTCGACAGCCAACTGGCCTGCGAGCCCGAGGGCGGAAGCTTCATGGCCCAGCACCACCTCGGCCATCGGTGAGCGGCAGATGTTGCCCGTGCACACGAAGCAGATCCGGTAGGTCACCGTGTCATCGTCGCATCCTCAACTCGCCCAGCGGAAATGCGCACCTTGTCGTGCGCCGGGTCGCGCCCAGGGCACCAGCCCTTTGTCGTGCGCATGGTCGCGCCCAGGGCGCCGGCCTAGGCTTGGTCGATGTTGCGTCCTGAAAACTGGACCAGCCCTGCGGGTGCAAGTCCCGTCCGGGTAATCGCCGGAGAGCCCGGTAGCAGGCCCCGGTCCGTGGTCGAGAGGTCAGGGACTGAGCGGGGTGTC
>Ga0187872_10000234_pt1 | contig 67404 bp, 53 predicted proteins | sample June2016WEW_16_4_FD_132973 | JGI IMG/M metagenome (GOLD analysis project Ga0187872, IMG submission 132973) | Peatland microbial communities from SPRUCE experiment site at the Marcell Experimental Forest, Minnesota, USA - June2016WEW_16_40 | ecosystem: Environmental > Terrestrial > Soil >... | reverse complement strand
GCACCCGCCGCGGGCACAACTGCAGTCGGCACAGCCTTCACGGCCCAGCTCAAGGTCTCGGGCTCCCATGGCGCCGTCACCTACGCCCAGTCGGTCGGCGCGCCAGAGCTCAAGGTCTCGTCCGCCGGCGCGGTCTCGGCGCCGGCCAGCTTGCCCGCGGGGAGCTACAAGGCGACGGGCACCGCCAGGGACACATACGGCGATGTCGGGAGCTGGAGCTTCACCCTGACCGTCAAGGCCAACAAGCTCACCCAGCTCGGCCGGACGACGGGCACCACCACGACCGGCAGAGCCTTCGCCGCCCAGCTCAAGGTTTCAGGATCGGTCGGCGCTGTCACCTACTCCCAGTCGGCCGGCGCGCCTCAGCTGAACGTCTCGTCCTCCGGCTCGGTCTCGGCCCCGGCGAACCTGCCCGCGGGGACCTACAAAGCCACCGGTGCTGCGCGAGACATCCTCGGTGACACCGGGACCTGGAGTCTCACCTTGACGGTCACCGCCAGCAAGCTCACCCAGCTCGCCCCTACCTCGGAGAAGACAACGACCCGCAAAGCCTTCACCGACCAGCTCGCGGTCTCGGGAGCAAAGGGCACAGTCACCTACACAGAGTCGGCAGGCGCGCCTCATCTGAAGGTGTCGTCCTCGGGCAAGGTCTCGGCCCCGGACACATTGCCAGCAGGGACCTACAAGGCGACTGGTACTGCGCGAGACAGCCTTGGTGACACGGGGACCTGGAGCTTCTCCTTGACTGTCAAGGCCACGGTGCTCAAGCAGGCCGGCCCGCTCACGGCGACGGTCCCGGCCGGCACAGCCTTCACCACCCAGCTCAAATTCGCCGGATCCCACGTCAAGGTCACCTTCCTCCGGACCTCGGGCGCGCAGACAATGACCATTTCGTCCTCGGGCAAGGTCTCGGCCCCCGACACCCTGGAGCCAGGGACATACGAGGTCATCGGCACCGCGAAGGACGGCCTCGGCGACACCGGAACCTGGACCTTCACCCTCACGGTCGAGGGTCCCTGATCCTCCTCGAAGCCGGGTCGCCGATCTGACCCGATCAGCCGGAGTTGCGCGGCTCGGACGCCGGACGCTCAGCTCTTCGGTCCCTTGCCCGAGTCGTCGTAGATGGCGCCGACGAACGCGGGGCTCGCCGATTCGTGGGAGTAGTCGGCGGTGAACCGTTTGCCAAGGCGGGCGAAGGTGCCTTTGAAGCTCCCACCCGAGAGCAGGAACAGCTGGAGCACGGTGTTCGCCGTTGGCGCCGGTCCCACAAGCTCGGGGAGGAGGCTGCCACCGGCGACGAACCTTCCCGGGCCCGAACAGCAGGGGGAGGTGAGCTGGAACTGCCCGAGGCTCTTCGTGCTCGCGATCTGCGGCACGATCGTGCCGTCGGCCTCGTTCGTGAACGCCGCACCTTCTTGCATCAGGTACAACGCTCGGGGACCGATCTCCACCGTCCCGTCGTTGGCCACCGCGCCACCGCCGTCATCGTTGAAAGTGCCGCCCGTCACCTTCAGCGTGCCCGCGTGGGTATTCGCCAGCCCGGCCTGATATTGGACCGTCCAGGACTGATCCGTGACCTCGGCCACGATGGTGCCGTCGTTGCGGATCGAGCCGTCGTTGACGATCGCCGGCCCACCGGTCTTTGTGCCCGAGCCTTGCGCGTCGAGCACGAGCGTGCCGTCGTTGACGACCGTTCCCCCGTCCAGTGACAGAGTCGTGCCGTTGTAGGCGTCGCCGTCGGAGGTGTAGGCCTCCCCCACGACCGTGATCTTCTGGCCGGCCGGGATCGTGCCTGTGACCTTGGCGGCTATCGAGCTCACGAAGAACTGGGCGGTTCCCGACTTGTCGACCAGTGTCGCACCACCGCCCAGTACCACCTCGTTGCCTTTGATCGGGCCACCAGCCTGCGTCCAGGTCACCACTCCCGCCGTCTGGTTCGCCGTGATCGACCCGTCGTTGACGAGCGCCCCGTCGTTCGTGAAGCTTGCCGGTAATCCGTAGACGCCCTGCAGTGGCACGAGAGTCATCGAAGCGGCCGATCCGACGGTGAAGCTGCCGTCGTTGGTGATCGAATCCTCCCGGAGCTGACCCGAGATGTCGTCCACGCCCGCGTGCGCCTCGTTGGTCAAGGGCGCTTCGAACTGGGTGAAGTCGGCGAGCTTGTTGGCGGGAGCCTGGGTCTCGGCCTCGATGCTGCCGTAGTTGAAGAAGCTCGCGCCGTCGACTGCGGCATAGCCGCCGGACGGGTTCCCCTTGAGCGTCGTACCCCCGTCGGTCGAGTCGAGAACGAGGTTGCCGTGCGCCGTGATGGTGCTCGCGGCGCCAACATCCAAGAACACGGTGCTGACCTGCTCGTTGCTGTTCGATATGCTTCCCTGCCCGGCGACGACCAGGGTTTGTCTCCCCGTCCCGCCCGCCGCACCCAGGGTGAGCGCATTCGCGTCCGCGCCGGCGTGGTTGGGATCGTCGGTGCCAATGCTCCACGGCGCGAGCGTCACGGTGTAGGTGCCCGGAACCGTGATGCAGACATCATCGGTGCCAGCCGGGATCTGCCCGTTGCTCCAATTGGCCCCGACACCCCAGAGACCACTGACGGGGCTCTTCCAGCTGTCGCTGCACGACGCCGCGTGCGGGCTCGCCGCGCGCACGGCCGCTTGCGCGCCGGTGGCCGGTATCGCCACCGCACCGAGCACGACGGCACAGATCAGGAGCGGGCGACTGCGAGTCATCGTGCGGCCTTTCGAGGGGGATGGGGAAGACCGCAGAGTGTAGCTGCTGGCCGCGGGGAATCGGACCCCGCATGCCGGAAACTGACAATCCCGTGCCGCGATCGCACGGAAAGATCGGCCCTACCGCACGCGAAGGCGCGCATCGAGGGTGTCGCGCAAGGCGTCGCCGACGAAGTTGAAGGCGACCACCGTCACCATCACGATGAGCCCGGCCGGGTAGACCTCCCACCAGTAGCCGTCCAGCAGGTAGGTCGTTCCCTGCGACAACATGGCGCCCCAGCTCACCGCGGGCGGCGGCAAGCCGAAGCCGAGGAAGCTCAAGGTGGCGAGGATGATGATGGCGTCGGCCACCTGGAAGGTGGCGTTGACCGAGATCGTCCCGAGGGTGTTCGGGATGATGTGCCGCCCGACGATGCGCGAGTCCCGGCCGCCGGCCACTCGCACGGCATCGACGAACTCCCGGCCCCGCAGCGACAGCGCCTCGCCGCGGACAAGACGCGCCGGGCCGAGCCAGGAGAGAAACGACAGCACGGCGATCAAGAGCGGCACGCTCGGGCGGAACACGCTCGCCAGGTAGATGAGCAGGAAAATGGCGGGCACGGCGATCACGACGTCGACGATGCGCATCATGATGGCGTCGAGCACACCGCCCATGAAGCCGGAGACGGCGCCCCACAAAGCGCCGAAGCTCGTCGCTACGAGAGCGACGGCGAGGGAGATCTCGAGCGCGCTCTGGCCGCCGACCATGAGCCGTCCGAGGATGTCGAACCCGTTCGCGTCGGTGCCGAGCGGGTGCCCGGCGCCGGGCGGCAGGTTCGTGAGGGCGATGTTCGCCTGGATCTGGTCGCTGTGGTACACGAGCGGGCCAACGAAACAGAAGGCGATGACCGCGACGATGATGCCAAGGCCGACGACGCCCAGGCGGTTCTCGGCAAACGCCGCCACGAACGACTGCCCGCCGGCACGCCGGTGCGCCAGCTCCGGCGCCCCCAGCCGCCCGAGGTGGGCGCGCTCGAGCTCGACAGGTACGAGCAGATCAGCCATATCTGACCCTCGGGTCGAGCACGGCGTAAGCGAGGTCCGCCAGGAGGCTCCCGAGGACGGTGGCGACGCCGGCGACGACGGTGATGCCGAGCTCCACCGGGTAGTCCGCGTTCACGGCGGCGTTGAAGTAGGTGAGGCCGAGGCCGGGGAAGTTGAACACGTACTCGACGACGAGGCCCGTCGTGAGCACGGCCGGGACGGACAGGCCGAGCAGCGTGACGATGGGCACGAGTGAGTTGCGCAGCACGTGGCGGGCGAGCACGACACGCTCGGGGAGGCCCTTTGCCCGGGCGACGCGCACGTAGTCCTGGGCGAGGGTGTCGATCGCCGCCGAGCGCACGTAGCGGCTGAAGAGGGCGACGTTGACGAGCGTGAGCGTGATGACCGGGAGCACGAGGGCACGGGGGTCGGCGAGGACCCCTGCCGGCGTCACCGCCTGGGGTGCCTCGGGAGGAAACACGTGCACGCCGATCGCGAGCCCTGCGATCAAAAGGAGGCCGAGCCAGTACGAAGGCATCGAGTAGAGGAGAAACGCAGCGCCCGTGGCCACGTGGTCGAGTGCCCTGTTGCGCCGCACGGCCTGGGCGACCCCGAGCGGGATCGCGATCGCGACGGCGAGGGCGAGGGCGATGCCGACGAGGATGAGGTCGTTCGGCAGCTCATGGGCCACGAGCGAGTCGACGCTCTCGTTCAATCGGTAGGAGTAGCCGAGGTTGCCGTGCAGCACGTGGGAGAGAAACGTCAGGTACTGCGACACGATCGGACGATCGAGGCCGTTCGCCCTATCGAAGGCGGCGATCTCGCCGGCGCTCGCCCTCGAGCCGAGTATGGCCCGCGCAAGGTTGCCAGGAATGATGTGCTCGAGCACGAACACGAGCACCGTCAGGCCGAGCAGGACGATCACGGCCTGACAAAGGCGCCGCAGTGTGTAGCCGATCATGTGCGGTGGTGCCCTCCGTTCGAGTCGGTCACCTGGCTCAACCCCTTGTGAAGTACCACTCCTCGGGGCTGATGAACCCGTAGGCGTTCGGGACGAAGCCGTGCAGGTTCGACTGGACCGTCACCAGTGTGCCCGGACTCGGCTGCCAGAAGTTGGGCAGCTCGAGACGGACCTGGTCCTGGTAGGCCTCGAGCGCGGCCTGGGCACCCCCAGCCGGTGTCGTGGTCGTCGCCGCGATGAGCCTGTCGGTCGTCGGGTTCGAGTAGTCCGAGACGTTGCCGAGCGCGCCCGTCTCGAAGATCTCCTCCCCGCTCGGGTAGTGGTCCGGCTCGAAGACCCACCCGGTGCCGTACTGGCCGAGCTCCCAGCTGCAGCTCGGCGGGCAGCTCAGGATCGTCGAGGCGATCGTGGTCGGCGTCACCTCGTCGAGGGCGATCTCGATGCCGACCTGCTTGGCGACCGATTGCAGGTCCACCATCGAGCCGTCGGTGTAGGGGAGCCCGCTCGGGTACTCGAGCGTGAAGTTGAGCCCCTCACCGGCTCTGATCCCCTTGCCGCACTCGCCCGCTGCGGTGCCCGGCCGGGCGCAGGTCGTGACCCCGTTCGGGACGACCTTCCAGCCGTGGGCCCTCAGCAGCTTCTCGGCCGCCGGGATGCTGAACGGGTAGGGGTTCACCGACGCCTTCGCGTCGGCGTAAGGGTTGCGCGGGCTCGCGGGCACCGGGCCGTAGGTGGGGACCCCGAGCCCCCCGTAGTAGGCCTTGATCCAGCCCAGCTGGTCGACGAGGTGCTGGAAGGCCTGGCGGAAGTACAGCTGGCGCAGGATCGCCCCGACCGTCGGGTTGTTGAAGTTCGGCTCGAAGTAGTCGAACTGGAACGGGTACCAGTCCACCAGCTTGTAGCCCTGCGACTCGAGCGCCCGCGACTGCGGCAAGTCGTTGTCCGGCACGTAGCCGACCGAGATCTCGTCTCCCGAGGACGCCGTGCCGGGGCCTCCCACCGCCGGGCCGGCACGCAGCACGGAGAACTCGGCCGCCGCACTCGTGAAGGGAAGCTCGACAAAGCGGGCAAGGTGCGGCTTGTCCGGGCCTGAGAAACGCCGGTTGGCCACGAAGCTCGCCTCCCCGTCGGTCGTGAGGGTGGCGAGCTTCCAGGCACCGTCGACGACGGACCAGATCGGGCTGGAAGCGTAGCTGGCGAGGTCCTTGGCCTGATCGTTCAGGAAGTTGTAGACGGCTCTGGCGCCCGAGGGGGTCGAGTCGGGGAGATCGCTCGAACCAGGCTCGGGGACCGGCGCCGACAGGGAGGTGCGGTCCCAGGCGAGGGGGAGGGGGGTGATCTGGGAGAGCTCGTTGTAGGTGTACCAGATGGGGTTGTAGGCGGCGTCGAGCCTCAGCCGCACGGTCGTGGCGTTGAGCGCCGTGGCCGAGGTCACGTTGTCGGGAAAGCCCCCCGGGACGTAGGAGGCCCACTCGTCGGGGTTCGCCTTCAAGAGGTTGATCCAAAAGATCACGTCCCGGGCGGTCACCGCCTCACCGTCCGACCACTCGTAGTGCTTGAGCGTGATCGTCACGACCCGGTCGCCGTCGCTGTAGACGGGAGCGTTCCCGACCGACAGGGCGTAGTCGACCGAGGTGCCCGCCTTGTCGCCGAACCAGTAGAGCGGCTCGTACAAGAGGGTCTGGAAATAGGCTGTGTTCTCGACGGTGAAGTACTGACCCGAGACGAGCGGGAAGATGTAGTCGGGAGGCAGCTCCGGCTGCTCCGCGAAGTAGGCCGTGCCCCCTTCCACCATCGCCCCCCCGGCCGTAGTGGCGTTGGGGACACCGGTCCCGGAGCCGGCCTTCGGCGAGCTGCACGCCGCCAGCCCGGCCGAGGCGAGGGCGACGAGCCAGAGCGCCTCCGCGAGCCGGCGCCGGGGTCTTCGTGCTTGCATCACAGGTCTCATCTGCCTCAACTCGGCGCCGGGCCGAGGCCGGTCCCGCAAACGACGAGATCGAACGATCCCGGGGGGCGCATGACGGCGAAGTACTTCCTTTCTGCCCGCAGCCATCGCTCGTCCCAGTCCCCGGGCGCGACGAGGCACCGAAGGCGCCGCAGACGTTCGGGCTCAGGTGTGTCCACGTAGATCGCCTTGTCGACGAGGTCGGCGAGCTGGGGCGCCCCCGAGCAGACGCCCTCGACGATGACGAGATCCTTCGGGGCGATGCGCACCTTGCCGGGCGAGAGAGCGCCGGAGTCCCAGTCGAAAGATTGGAAGACGGCGTCGTTTCCCGATCTCAGCGGCTCGAGGGCCTCGGCCCGCAACCGGTCCAGGTCGTAATAGTCCGCCAGCGCACGCCGGGGCTCACCGGCCTGGGTCGCAGGCACGAAGAAGTCGTCGGTGTGGACGAGGCTCAGCTCGACTCTCGCCGCGAGGCATGCCGCGATCGTCGACTTGCCGGCGGCGCCGGGACCGTCGACGGCGACGACGGTCACGACGCTGCTCCCGGCGCGCCAGCGCTCCAGGGCGCTCCGAGCGGCCTCGAGCACGTCCTCGGCCGGGCCCTCCCCAGGTTCCGCGGTGAGGCCCACACCGTCGCACCCGCTCGAGACTCCACTCACCGTCCGACACCCTACAGACACCAATCGTCCGACCTGAAGGTGCGCACCATCTATCCTTGGGCCATCGGGACCAGACGACTGGGGGCCGGGCAATGACACGATCGATTCGCGAGGGACGAACCCGCTCATCTGCGTGGCGCAAGACGGTCCTCGTCGCCGTCGTGGTAGCCACGACAGCTCTCGGGCTGACGGGCTGCAGTGCCATCAACAAGGCCGCCAACGCCGTGAAGGCCGTGCACAACCTCGTACACGGGAGCGCGGCGATCGACCAGCTCACGAGCAAGATGCAGTCGTCCGACACCTCCGCCTACGACGTCACCTACGTGACCACGGGCAGCGCCCCGGCGACGGTCAGGTTCGCCGTAGACCCGCCCCACGACTTCGCCTTCGACGACACGACCTCTACCGGCGAGTTCCAGGTCCTCGGAGGCGCGGCGGGCGTGTTCGAGTGCTCCCGGTCGTCGTCGGGCTCGAGCTCGGCAGGCGCCTGGTCGTGCGTGAAGGCCCAGGGGGCCGAGGTCGACACCGACAAGCTCGCCTACGCCCTCTACTCGGGTAGCTACTGGATCGACTTCCTCAAGATCTACTCGGTGGCCGCCGCTCTGCACGGGGTCACGATCAGCTCGGCGACCATGTCGGTCAACGGGTTCAACCTGCAGTGCGCCGTCGTCGTCAGCGGCAGCAAGCCGAACGAGCAAACGAGCGAGGTGTGCGTGACCTCGCAGGGGATCCTCGGTTATGTCAGTGTGTCTGCCAGGTCGGCCGACTTCGAGATCCAGAGCTTCTCGCCCTCCCCGCCGGCATCGCTCTTCCAGATCCCGGCCGGGGCGACGGTCTCGACTCTTCCCACGCCTACCACCTCCTAGGCAGGTGACGAACACACTGTGTGCGGGATAGCCGGCTTCACCGGCCGCGACCCGGAACTGATCGATGTCATGCTGTCCTCGATCGAGCACCGGGGGCCGGACTCTTCCGGCACCGAGCTGGGCGAGGACTTCACCGTCGGGATGCGGCGGCTCTCCATCATCGACCTGGAGGGCGGCGAGCAGCCGATCCGCTCCGGGCGGACCGGTGCCTGCATCGTGTTCAACGGGGAGCTGTACAACAACGCAGAGCTGCGGGCGCAGCTCGAACGCGCCGGGCATCGTTTCGTCTCGGACCACTCCGACACCGAGACCGTGCTGCGCGCCTACGAGCAGTGGGGCAGCTCGTGCGTCACGCACCTGATAGGCATGTTCGCCTTCGCCATCGTCGACCCGCGCTCGCGCTCGATGTACCTAGCCCGCGACCGGCTCGGGATCAAGCCGCTCTACTACCACGCCCCGCCGGGCCGTTTCTCCTTCGCCTCGGAGCTGAAGGCCCTCTTCCAGGACCCGCGCGTCCCCCGCGCGGCCGACATGGGGGTCCTCTACCGGTTCCTGCTCCACCGCGTGCACGACGCAGGCGAGGAGACCTTCTTCGCCGGCGTGAAGCGCCTGCTGCCGGGCCACTTCATGACGGTGTCCGCCGACGGCCGGACGACGACCACCAGGTACTGGGCCCCCGAGGTCAGCCCTGAGTTCTCCTCGTCGCTGAGCGACGCCGAGTACGCCGAGAGCTTCGCGGACCTGTTCGAGCGGGTGATCCGCCGGCACATGATCGCCGACGTCCCGGTCGGCGTGTCGCTGTCCGGGGGCCTCGACTCGAGCGGGGTCTCCTCGATCATGGCCGCGCTCATGAGCTCGGGCGCCGACACCCACACGGCGGGCGCGCTGCACACCTTCTCCGCCCTCTACCCGGGCCAGAGCATCGACGAGAGCCAGTACGTGCACTCGGTCGAGCGCCATGTCCACAGCGTCCCCCATTACGCCTACCCGAGCGTGGACCAGTTCTGGGACGAGATCTCCGAGTGGGTCTGGTACCAGGAGGAGCCGACGATCTCGTCGGCCCCGTACGCCTATTACTCCGTCTATCGCATCGCAAAGGGCGAGGTGAAGGTGATCCTGTCGGGCAACGGCGGGGACGAGCTGCTCGCGGGGTACCTCCCCTACTTCCGCACCTATCTGAGCTCGGCGACCGACCAGCGCCACTTCCTGGCCGCCGTCCGGGAGGCCATGCTGGGGCGAGACCTTTACAAGAGCTATGCCCGCGAGCTCCTCTCGGGGCGCCGGCCGGGCGCTCAGCGCCCGTTCTCGATGCCCGACCTGCTCACCGCCGAGCCCGGGGAGCTCGCCGAGTTCGACTACCGCCCGAGCCGCAATTTGAACAGGCGCCTCGCCGACGACGTGCTGCGGTACTCGACGCCTAACCTGTTGCGCTACGAGGACAAGAATTCGATGGCCTTCTCGATCGAGTCGAGGGTCCCCTTCTTGGACCACGAGCTGGTCGAGTTCATCTTCAAGCTGCCCATCGACCAGAAGATCAAAAAGGGATGGAACCGCTACGTGTACCGTCAGGCCATGAAGGGAAAGATGCCCGAGGCGAACAGGACGAGGCGCTCCAAGATCGGCTTCACCAACCCCGAGGCCGCATGGACGCGCGCACGCGCCCCTCAGATCCGGGAGGTCTTCTCCTCGGCCAGCTTGTCGTCCCGGGGGATCTTCGACTCGGGTCGGCTCGTGGACGAGCTCGACGCCTGGCTGGCGGGCAAGCCGGGCGACGGCCTCGCGTTCTGGCGCGTGCTCGTCACCGAGCTCTGGCTGCGCCGCTATGTCGACGCTCCGGTCGCCGTACGATGACGACGCGGCTGATGGGCGGGCGTTGATGGCCGGGCCGGCCGGGACCCCGCCGCCTGTCGAGCTCGGCGGTCGCAGCTTCGAGCGGACCCTGGTGCAGACCCACCTGATCCACATCAAAGAGCCCCTCGAGCCCCTCCTCGACTCACAGGTCCGGCCACTTCTCGAACAAGGCGACTGGGTGGCGATCTCGGAGAAGGTCGTGGCCATCTCCGAGGGCCGGGTGGTCCATTTCTCGGTGGTCCGGCCCGGGCCGCTCGCGAAGCTCATCGTGAGGGGAACGCGCAAGTACGAACACGACGTCGCCTTCTCCGACCCCCGCAAGATGCAGGTCGCCATCATGCAGACCGGCTCGACACGGGCCGCCTTTGCCATGGTGGTCGGGGGCGTGACCAAGCTGTTCGGCCGCCACGGCGACTTCTACCGGATCGCGGGACACCGCATCGCCGAGATCGACGGCTTCAACCCCGACACGGTGGCGCCCTTCAACGAGTTCGCGATGCTCGGACCGGCCGACCCGGACAAGGCGTGCGCCGCCTACGCCCGTTTCCTCGGTCACCCGGTGGTGATCATCGACGGCAACAACATCAACGTCGAGGTGCTCGGGATGAGTCCCGACATGCCCGTCGACAAGGCCAGTGCCCGGCTCATCCTGCTCGACAACCCGATGGGCCAGGGCGACGAACTCACCCCCTTCGTGATCGTCCACCCGGTCCGAGGCCCTGGGAGGAACTAGTCCCGGCGGCCTCACAAGCCGGAAAGCCGGCGCACCGGACGCGCCAGCGCCGAGTTGTCGTCGTCGCCATGGCCCTGCGCGATCAGGCCGTCCTCGAAGCTGGCGGCGAGCGCGGCCACGGGAAGCACGGCACCGACGCTTCGCGCGAGCTCGAGGGCGATCGCCATGTCCTTTCGGTGCAGGGCGATCTTGAAACCGGGCGGATAGCTGTCTTCGATCATGCGCCCAGCGCGGTTCTGGAGGACCCACGAGCCTGCCGCTCCTCCCGAAAGGGCGGTGACCAGGCGCTCGGCGTCCATGTCCGCCTTCATGGCGAGCACGATCCCTTCCGCCACGCCCAGGTAGGTGCCACACAGGATCACCTGGTTGACGGCCTTGGCGACCTGACCGGATCCGAGCGGACCGAGGTGGGTGATCGTGCGGCCCATGGCCGACAGCACGTCGCGCGCCCGTTCGAGCTCAGCGGGCTCCCCGCCGACCATGATCGTCAGCGTCCCCGCCACAGCGCCCTCCGAGCCTCCCGAGACGGGCGCGTCGAGCATGGCGACGCCGCGGGCCGCCAAGCGTGTCCCGAAGTCTCGTGCACTGGCGGGGCTGATCGTCGAGCAGTCGACGAGCAGCGACCCGGCCCCGAAACCCTCGGCCAGGCCATCTGGGCCGAAGACAACCTCGCCCACCTGCGGTGAGTCGGTCAGGCAGGTGACGACCACTTCGCTGTCACGCGCCAGGTCGCGTGGGCTGTCCGCCTCGACGGCTCCGAGCGCCAGGAGCGGCTCCGCCCTGCCGGGTGTCCGGTTCCACACGGTGAGGGCGAACCCGGCCCGGGCGAGATTGGCCGCCATGGCCGAGCCCATTGTCCCGAGGCCCGCAAAACCCACCCGTTTCTCCGCTGACCGTTCGGCGCCTGTGTCCGTCATGATGTCTCCTCTCCCGATTGCCACCGCAATAGCCTTGGCGAAGCATGGCCCCGTCCTCTCCTCCGGGCACGAACGCGCCGGAGCCGGTCCCGAGCCGGCTTGATCACCGTGACCGCCGCGTCCTCGAGGCGATCGACGAGGACGAAGTGCTCGCGCTGCTCTGCGAGCTGATCGCGCGGCCGAGCGAGAACCCGCCCGGGGACGAGGGCGCCTGCGCCCAGTTTCTCTCGAGCTTCCTCGAAGAGCACGGAGTCGCCAGCCGCCTCGTCGAGGTCGCGGCGGGCAGGCCGAACCTTTACGCCACCATCGGCGCCCCGGGCCCGACGCTCGTGTTCTGCGGGCACCTCGACACGGTGCCGGCCGGCGAGGGTTGGAAAGGCGACCCTTTCCAGGCGACCCTGGTGGGCGAAAACCTTTACGGCCGCGGCGCCTGCGACATGAAGGCCGGCCTCGCAGCCATGACCGAGGCGCTGCTCGCCGTGAAGCGGTCGGGCGTCTTGGCGCGGGGAAGCCTCGCTCTTCACGCCGTCATCGACGAGGAGGTGGGCTCCAAAGGCGCGAAGTTGGCGGCGGCCCATCAGGTCGCTGACTGGGTCGTCGTCACGGAGCCCTCGAACGGACGGGTGTTCGCCGTCGGCAACGGGCAACTCAACTTCGAGGTCGTGTTCCACGGCAAGGCGGTGCACAGCTCGCATCCCGAGGACGGGCGCAACGCGATCGACGACGCCGCCGGCTTCATCCGCCTTCTCGAGGAGGAGTCCCGTCGCCTGGCGGGCGCCCCCTTCCCGGGGATCGGGCCGGCGACGATCTCGGTCGGGCTCATCGAAGGCGGCCGCGGGGGCTCCACGGTCGCCGACCGTTGCCAGCTCACCGTCGACCGCCGCCTGCTTCCCTCCGAGAGCCTGGAGGGCGCCGAGGCGGAGCTGCGCGCTCTCCTCAACCGGCTGGGGACCGAACGCCCGGGACTGCGGTGGGAGATGACGCGCACCGTCGCCTTTCCACCGCTTCACGGCGCCAACGCCAGGCACTTGGAAGAGGTCCTCGAGGGCGCGCTCGCAGACCTCGGGGGCAGCACGGCCGGTGAGCGTCAAGGCATGCGGTTCGCGACCGACGCCGCCTGGTACGAGGCCGCCGGTTGCCCGGCAGTCGTCTTCGGCCCCGGTGACGTGACGATCGCCCACCAGCCGAACGAGCACGTCGCGATCGACGAAGTCAACGTCGTGACCCGGGTGCTCGCGCTCTGCGGCGCGCGCCTGCTGGCCTAGCGCCTGCGCGCTCAGGCGACGGCTCTCGCGGCCGTCGTCTCCTCGGCCTCGAGGGTGACCGCGACGGCACGGACCACCGCGGCGATCCTGAGCGCCTCGTGGAGCTGCTCCCTGCCCATGCCCAGCTCGCGAAGCTTGTGCTCGTGAGCCGCGAGGCAGCCCCCACAGCCGTTCAGCGCGCTGACGGCGAAACACCAGAACTCGAAGTCCTCCGCCTCGACGCCGCCGTGGGTGCCGATGACCTGCATCCGGAGCCGAGCCGGAATGTCCTCGTACTCCTTCGCACCCTCGTCTGCCAGCAGGTGCTTGCTCCGGTAGTAGATGTTGTTCATCGCCATGATGGCAGCAGCGGCCTCGGCCGCCTCGAAGGCCTCCCCGGAGAGATGCTCCCTCGCCTCCCCGGCGAGCTCGACGAGGGTGCGCTTGCCTCGTGAAGCGATCGCCGTCGCCAGCACCGTGCCCCAAAGACGCTGCTCGGGCAGCGTCGACACGGCGATGGTCGAGTCGAGGTTCAGTCGGAGGTCCTTGGCGAAAGGCGGCAGCGCCTCTTTCAGCGCGGCGACGCCCATCAGGCGCTCTTGCTCATGAGCGCCTTCGCATCGAGCGTCGCCGCTCCCTTGTGCCAGTTGCAAGCGCAAAGCTCGTCGGTCTGCAGGGCGTCAAGCACCCGGAGCACCTCCTCGACGTTGCGCCCGACCGAGCCCGCGGTCACCATCACGAACTGGATGATGCCCTCTGGGTCGACGAGGAAGGTCGCCCGGTCGGCGACTCCGTCGCTGTTGAGCACCCCGAGGTCGGAGACGAGCCTGCGGTCGAGGTCAGACAGCATCGGGAAGGGAAGCTTCTTCAGGTCCTCGTGCTGGTTGCGCCAGGCGTAGTGGACGTACTCGTTGTCGACCGAGCCTCCGAGCACCTGCGCGTCACGGTCGGCGAACTCGCCGTTCAGGCGCCCGAACTCTGCGATCTCGGTTGGGCAGATGAAAGTGAAGTCCTTGGGCCAGAAGAACACGACACGCCACTTGCCCTCATAGGTCGAAGAGTCGATCTTCATGAAGTAGTCGTCGGGGCTCTTGGCCTCGATCGCGCTCAGGTCGCCGGGGACGAGCGCTGTGAGGGAGAACTCCGGGAAACGGTCGCCGATACTGAGCATGGTCTCTCCTTGAATCCGGATCGTGCCTGGTACCCCACTTCGCTCGGCACAATCCGATCGGGCGAAGTGGGCGTCGATCCGAGAGGTTACCGAACTGAGGGCGCGCTCCATCCCGCGCCGGGCATTCGCCGCCGCCGGCCGCGCCCTCGCATCCCGCGCCGGGCACTCGCTCCCTCTCGCCCCGGCCGCTTGCGGCGACGGGACTCAGGGCCCCCCTAGAGGCCGATCGCTCCCGCGCTGGGCGCGTTGCCGAGGTTCTCCGCGGCGCCGAAGTTGTAGACCTGGCCGTCCGTGCCAACGAGCCAGTAGCCGTTGCCCGACGGGGTGGCGGCGATGCCGACGATCGGTCCGCTCAGACGCTTGGGGGCGACCGAGCCGAAAAAGCGGGCGTCACCGAAGGAGAGGACACGTCCGCCCGCTGTGACGAGCCAGTAACCCCTCCCGTTCGGTGTGACCGCCATCCCGACGACAGGCTCGGTCAACGTGCCGTGCCACGACCTGCTGGCGTGGGCATCACCGAAGGCGGTGACGGCGCCGTCGCTCCCGACCAGCCAGTAGCCCTTGCCGTCGGGTGACGAGGCTATGCCCGTGATGTCCGAGCCCGCGGGCAGATTGCCTTTGTAGGTCTTCGCTTCGCCGAAGGCCTGCACGGCACCGCTCTTGGTGACGATCCAGTAGCCCTTGCCGTCTGGCGACGAGGCGATGCCGACGACGTTGCTCCTCGACGCCTGGCCAAAAAAGGCGGCGTCGCCAAAGGCAGTGACCGCACCGGTCGTGGTCACGACCCAGTAGCCGAGCCCCTCGGGCGTCGTTGCGATGCCCGCGGCGTTGGCCCCTTCGCCGGCTATGCCCCCGTGCGAGAGGACATCGCCAAATCCGAGGACTGCACCGCTTTGGGTCTCCACGAGGTACCCGTCGTCACCGAGCGGGGGTGCGACCGGGCTCGACACAGCACTAGGCCCGATGCCCTTGCTCGAAACCGCCCGCACATTGAAAGTCCAGAAGGTGCCGGCCTGCAGGTCCGTAAAGGTCATGCTCCTCGTCGCGGCCCCGCCAAGCTGGCGGACGCCGGCCAGACCGGGGGACGAGGCGGTCACGCTGTAACCCGTGACGGCGCTGCCACCGTCGCTTGCAGGCGGCCGCCAGTGCACCGTTGTGCTGCTGGCACCGGTCGTGACCGTGACCGTGGTCGGAGGGCTGGGAGCGCTCGGGGTGTAGGTGTAGGGGATCTGGTTGCTCGCCTGCCCCGCGGGGTCCAAGAGGCTCTCCAACGTGACGACCCTGACCGACACCTTCGTTCCCGCGACTCCCGGTGGCGCTACGACGACCACCTGGTTGGTGGTGCCGCAGGTCAAGACCGCCTTCACGTTGCTGGTCGATAAGGTCACGACCTTGCCGAAGGCCACCGCCACGACGCAACCGAGGTTGGCCCCGTCCAGGACCACGGAGTTCCCGCCGTGAGCGGCGCCTGCCGGTGGTGAGATGCTGTCGATCTTGGGATTGCCGGGTGGGTACACCACCAGCAGGTCGGTCTTCGGGTTGAGACTGCAACCTGTCACCGAACAGACCTCGACATCTAGCAACCCGGGGTTCTGCGCCACCGACTCGGTGGTGAGGGTCCGGTCGCTCTTCACAGCGAAGTTGTACTGAGTACCGAGGGAGAAATCGGTGAGGTTGTCCACGAACCCGATGGGCCCGAAGGTCTGGAGGAGTCCCACACCGCTTATTCGAAGCGGCGACCCGCAGCCCGAAGTGGGCGACGGGCTGGCGCAGGCGACCGTGTCGGGGACCCCTGGGGCCCCGGTGCGCGGGTTCACGACGCTCGACACCTTCGGCACGCCGGCATAGACGATCTCGCTCTCGTTGGACCTGGCGACGATCGAATTGAACCCGACCGGGAGCACGAAGGGCTCTGTGGTCGGCGGCTCGTCCGACTTGGGGAGCGCCGGCGCGAGCAGCTCCATCGACGTCCCGGTCTCGGCCACGGGCTCGACGGGGACGGGGCCGCCCTCGTTGACGGGCAAGCCCAAGGAGAGGTAGTCGAAGCTCAACTCGTTCATGCCGGTCCCGTAGAGGGTGACGAGGTTGGCGGGACCGCCGGCTTCGCTCGCCAGCTGGCCGGCATTGCATGCCGCAGTCGCCGGGGATACGCAGTGCTCGAGGTCCGCCACCGATCCGGTCGACACCGAGGTGATCCTCGGCGCTGGGACGTAGTCGAACTCAGTGGGCTGGGGCGCTAGCTCGAAGCCCGCTTGCGTCTTCTGGCCGAGCATGCTGTCGAAGGTGATCGCCCCCTCGTAGGCGGGCAGGATCGTGCTCGTCGCGCTGGAGCCCTTGGCGTTCGTCACCACGACCTGCACCTGGCAGATGTCGTTGCGGGCGTGCTCGTTCTTGTACACGCCCGTTGTCGGCAGGGCTGTGCACTTCTGGGTCGAAAAGACGGGAGGCGTGACCGTGATCTCGTAAGGGCTCTTGACGGCGAAGCCTCGCGCCTGCATGCCACCGAAGCTCACCCGGGTCGCGCGCGTGAACCCCGATCCGTAGATCGTGACCGGCGTCGGTGACGAATCCAGCCCGGCGCTGGGACCGACGCTCGTGACGCTCGGGACCGGCGAGGGCGCCGCGGCCTCGTCCACATACTCGAACACCGACGCACCGCTCGAGGCGCTCGACTCGCCGTTCTTGAGCGTCACGGTCACCGGGGCCGGCCCCGCCCCGTCGTCGGGGGGCGGGGAGCCCGAAGGCAAGCTCGTGGCAGCTGGCGGGAACACGGCGGTGAGCGTCGTGCCGCTCGTCACGGTGAAGCTCTTGGCCTTTGTCGTGCCCACCTGGATGCTCTTCACCTTCGGGTCGGCGGGGGTGCCGAACCCGGAGCCGGAGACCGTCACCGAGTAGCCGCCGGCGGTGGAGCCCGAGGAGGGGCTGAGCCGGGCGACCGAGGGAGGAGCGAGCTGTCCGGCGTAGTCGCACATGTAAAAGGCGAGGCCGTTGCCCCCCGTCGGCGTCGTCAGCTGCGGGGAGCCGAGGCCCGAGGCCATGTTGTAGCCGGGGCGGGCCGGGAACAGGAGCCCGTTGTCGAGGCCGTATGCGTCGTTGTTGCCCGAGACGATGTCGTTGAAGGACCTGGCATAGGCGGTCGGGTCGGCGGCGATGCCGTACAGGATCGGGCTGGCGAAGCCCACGTCCTGCACCCCGTTGATCTTGTCCGCCGAGCAGGTCGGCGAGGCGTTGACGAGGGCGAGCAGTGCCGCCCAGATCGGCGATGCCGACGAGGTACCGCCGACCGTCGCCCACCCGTTCTTCGGGCCGTAGCCGAGCACTTGGCCGTAGATGGTCACCGCGCCCGTGAACTCGTCGGCCTGGGCGGAGACATCAGGCGTCTCGCGACAAAGAGTCCCTGCCGGCAGGCCGAGCGTGCCGTCGCAGAACGTGGGCGTCGTGAACGGTGCCGACTCCTTCGCTGTCGCTCTCTCGAAGGCCTCGGCGTTGGAGATGTCCCTCGCATTGCCGGCTGTGTCCGCGACCTGCGCCTGCCAGCTCGGCATCGTCCAGACGTCCGAGATCCCGCCGTTGCCGGCGCCCCATTGCGCACCGTCGTCCCAGACGTGCTCCAGGGGCGGCTCCGTGGCGTCGTCGATCGTCGTACCGCCCACGGAGAGGACATAGGGCTGGCTGCCCGGATCACCGACCGAGAGCAGGTTCTGGCCCGAGGGTGGCACGAGGGCACGACTCTCGTTGCACCCGTCGTCGCCGGTGTCTCCCGCCGCGGACAGGATCGTCTGGCCCTGGGCGGCCGCCTGCTCGAAGAGCAGGTTCTCGGTCTGCAGCATGCCAGGGTCGTCCAACTGCAGGCTCTGCTCGCAGGAACCCCAGCTCGAGGTCAGGATCTGGTCGGTGTCGTCGTTGATCATGCGGGAAAAGTCGTCTATGTAACCTGAGCCGACGGAGTTGAGCGGCGCCTCGTAGACGTCGATCTTGGCCTGGGGGGCGATGGCCGAGACGTCCTCGATGTCGAGGTTGTCCTCGTCGTTCTGGCTCTCGGGCCCGGGCTGAGGGATCCCGCCGTCCACGGGGATGACCGAGAGCAGGCTGCCGGCGAGGTTGCCGTTCCTGCCCGACATCTTTGCCCCTTGCGCGGCACCGAAGTAGCAGGCGTCGAAGGTCTCGATGTCGCTTGCGAGGAAGGGTGCCAGCTCGAAGATGCCTATGTGCTCGCCGGCGCCGAAATCGCCGATTTGATAAAGGCCGAAGGCACCGTAGGCGTTGGCGATCTCGTCGTCGGTGAGCCCGCCCTGGCTCTCGGCGTCCTCCTGGGCCAGACTGCAGGCGTCGGGCGAACCTGGCGGATGCGTGAAGCTCGTTGCCTTGGCCCGCGGGAAGCTGCGCTGCACCGAGGGCGGACCCGGCCGGGTGAAAGCGGGCCGGGCAGGCACCAGATCGTTCAGGCCCAGCACTGCGGCCACCGAGCCGGCGATGGAAGACGGCATCCTGAGCGCGGTCGTGGTGGCTTGGCCGATCGTGCCGCCGGCAAGGCGGTAACGCTCGATGCGGGTCCGGAATGCGGTCTCGACCGCGGTGACAGAACCGGAGAAGCTCACCAGGAGACCGTCGCCCGACACGTTGGTGACGCGGAGACCGTCAGATGTCAGTTGCGCCCTCACGGCCGCGAGAGTCGCCGGCGCCGGTCCGAAACGCCCGGAAAAGGCGCCGGGCGCGAGGTAATGGTGGAAGAGGGGTGAGCTCTTGTCGGTGACCCCGACGATGAAGCTCGTGAGCGCCGAGGGATCAGAGGGCTTGAGGACGACGACACCGGTCTGCTTCGAGCTCGCCGCCACGGCCCCGAGCGCGCGGTCGCCGAACAGGACCTGGGGCGCGGCCGCGACCGTCACCATCGAAATGGCTTGCGAGCCGGCTCCGGCCACCGCGGCCGGCAGCATCGAGAGAAAGGGAGCACATGTGAGCAGTGCGGCGCCCACGGCGAGGAGCCGCAGGTGTCGCCGCGATCGGGGAGCCGGCAAGGCTCCCGACTGGCTCGCGCGGATCCGGTCCCGGATGAGAGCCACTCCAATCGACATGGTTAACCCTTTCGCACTCGCGCCACGGCGTGGTCAAACACCTGGTGATCGATCCTTGAAGGCGGATTCTGGCTGAACTCTGGCACACACGATAGGCGGGCCGATCCTTCGCGAAGGGCGCGGGCGGCGAGAGGCGGTCTGAACGCTGCGAGTCCAACGATTCCTGGAAATCTCTCTCCATGCGGTGAACCAACTCGCGCTGGCTCCCGGACGCGCCGCCGCGCCCCGGACCGCGCCCGCGCCCGGAAACGCAGCTCGAGCGCGCCGACAATGGATGTGACTGTGACACTGCCAAATGTGGCGCAACGGGCCGGCTCGGGCGTTCCCTAGCTGAAGCACAACACGCGGACGGGCCGCATGCCTTCGGCTGCCAGCTCCCAGGTCGAGCCGTTGTCGCTCGAGCGGAAGACGCGGCCGTCGTGCGTCCCTAGAGCGACATGGCCGGCCGAAGCCGCGACGCATCCGGTGTCGAGGTTGAAGGGAAAGGACTCCGGGAGCCCGCCCGAGCAAGGCTCGAACGGGTCCCCGAGGTGGCATCGGTAAAGACGGCCGTCGGTCGTCTCGGGGCCGGTCGAAGTGGTGACGAAGGCCGTGTCGCCGTCGAGCGCGAGTGCCCTCGCATAGCTGGCGTGCAGTCCATCGGTGGTCCACTGCCAGGTGTCACCGCCGTCCTTGCTCCAACCGAAACCGATGGCCGCGGCGACGGCTACGCAGCCGCCGGTGCCGGTGACGACCTCGTGGACGTCTGACCCGGGTGGGATGACGTTGTGCCAGGATTGACCCTGGTCTTGCGAGCGCCACACTCCCCCGACGTGCACGTTGACGAACCAGACGTCCGTGTCCGACACGGCGATCGACCTCAGTTCTGGCGTCGGGCCGGCCGGGTTGCTCCACGTGTCTCTGCCCGCGACCTGGTCGAAGGAAGCGAGCTCGCCCACGACACCCTCGGGCGAAACAGTGATGAGATGAGCTCCTTCCAGCCCGACCACGAGCGTGCCTGCGGACGCGGCCGCCAAGCTCTGGGCGCTCGTCTTCGTCAAGCGTGCCAGCGGCGTGACGTCGAATTCGTCGACGGTCACGATGCGCTCTCCGTCGAACAGGCTCCACACCGGTCGACCGCCCCCCGGCAACAAGCTGCCCACCCCCCCGGAGAACGTACCGACCGTCACCGCGGTGACCGAGACGTCTTCGGCATAGGTGTAAGAGCGGTCGAGGTCCTCCAAGTGCGCCGTGGTCCCTACGATCAGCATGCGAACCTCCTCAGGCGTCCCCACCGTAGGCGAGGATCGCCACGCCTGGTCAGTCTCGACCCGGTCGGGTCACTTCGCGATGTCCTCCCCGAGGTAGGCCATGCGCACCCGGTCGTCGCGCAACAGCACGGCCGCCGAGTCCTCCAGCACGATCCTCCCCGTCTCGAGGACGTAGCCCCGGTCGGCCAGCTGCAGGGCCTTGGCCGCGTTCTGCTCGACCAGAAGGACGGTGACACCCTGATCCCTGATCGTCCTCAGGATCTCGAAGATCGTCTGGACGAACAGTGGGCCCAGCCCCATCGAGGGCTCGTCCAAGAGCAGCAACCTCGGCTCTGCCATGAGGGCGCGGCCGATGGCGAGCATCTGCTGCTCGCCTCCCGAGAGGTTCCCTCCCTGCTGCTTGGCACGGTCCTTGAGGATCGGGAAGAGCTCGTAGACCCGATCGAGCTTCTCGGCCTCCACGCGCGACTTGTGGAAGGCGCCGATCTCGAGGTTCTCGAGCACGGTCATCTGCGGGAAGATCCGGCGGCCCTCAGGAGCCTGACTGATCCCGAGCTCGACGGTCTTGTGCGCCGCGAAGCGGGTGATGTCGACGCCGTCGAAGCGGACCGTGCCCAACGATGCGTGGTGAAGTCCCGAGATCATCCGGAGCGTGGTCGTCTTGCCGGCGCCGTTGGCGCCGAGCAGCGTGACGATCTCCCCCTGTTCGACCGAGATCGTGAAGTCGTGCAAGGCCGGGACGGTGCCGTAACGGACCTCGGCGCCTGTGACCTCTAACAGCGCCATCAGTGCCCTCCCGCCCCGGTGTCGTCGCCGTCGTCGGGGGAGCCGAGATAGGCGTTGATCACGACCGGGTCCCTTTGGATCTCGGCTGGCGAACCCTGCGCGATCACCTGGCCGAAGTTGAGCACGATGATCCGCTCGGCCACCGACATCACGAGCTTCATGTCGTGCTCGATCAGCAACACGGTGACGCCGAGATCGGTATTGACCTTTCGGACCAGCTCCGCGAGCTCCCCCTTCTCGGCCGGGTTGGTCCCGGCGGCGGGCTCGTCCAACAGCAACACCTGGGGGTTCGTCCCGAGGGCGCGAGCGATCTCGAGGCGCCGGCGATCCCCGTAGGGCAACGAGCTCGATATCTCGTTCGCCCGCCTTGTGAGGCCGACGAACTTCAAGAGCTCCAGCGTCTTGAGGTCGCTCTCGTGCTCTTCGCGCCTGGTCCTGGGCAACCGCAGCATCGCGCCCAAAGGCCCGGTGTGCTGCTTGGACTCGACCCCGATCTTCACGTTCTCGAAGGTCGTCAGGGCGTTGAACATCCGGGAGGTCTGGAACGTTCTCGCCACCCCGAGCCGGTTGACCCTGTAGGGCTTGCGCCCGATCACGCTGACCGCGTGCCCGTCGGTGCGGGTGAAGAGGATCGACCCTTCCTGGGGGTGGTAGACGCCCGTCAGGCAGTTGAACAACGAGGTCTTACCGGCCCCGTTCGGGCCGATGACCGACAGGATCTCACCCCGGTGCAAGGTGAGCGACACGTCGTTCAAGCTGGTGACACCGCCGAAGCGGAGAGTCACGTGCTCGACCGAGAACAAGACGTCCGTCGGCTCCGCTGAGGCCACCCCGGCCGTTGCGTCGGTCATTCCGTCTCCGGGCCTATGTAACCGGGCTCGTCGAGAGACAGCCTGCCGTAGTCAGACGGCAGCGTCTCTCCCATGGACGTGACCCGTACCGGACCGCCTGGACTTTCCTCGTGACCGATGCCTTCCTCGGTGAGCAGGATCTCCCGGCGCCGGCGACGCGAGGGAATGATGCCTTGAGGCCGGAAGATCATGAGGAGGATGAGCAGGGCCCCGAGGTAGATGAACTCGTCCTGGAACTGGTAGTCCTGGAACGAGTGGACCTGGAGGTACTGGGGGATCCACTGGATCACGAAGGCGCCGACCACGGCACCCGTGATCGAACCCATGCCCCCGAAGATCACAAAGACAAGGATCAGGATCGACGTCTGAACGAGGAAGTCGGTCGGAAAGAGGCTCTGGACCTGGCTGGCGAAGAACACGCCCGCGAACCCCGAGGTCGAGGCTCCGATGGAAAAGGCCATGACCTTGTACTTCAGCGCGTTGATGCCCACGGAGTCGGCCGCCACCTCGTCTTCGCGAATGGCCGTCCAGGATCGTCCCACTCGGGAATGCTCCAGGAAGCTGAAGGCGATGGCGAAGAGGACAGCGAACCCGAGGATCAGGTAGTAGTAAGGCAGCACCGTCCCGGTCCAGTTGTAATTGATCGAGAGGATGGGGGTATGTAAGTGGACGGAGAACTGCGGTATGAAACCTGGGGTGCCTGCGGGTCCGCCCGTCACCCCGTCGAGGTTGTTGGCGATGATCTCGATGATCTCCCCGAAGCCCAGGGTCACGATGGCGAGGTAGTCCCCGCGGAGCCGGAGCGTTGGAGTCCCTAACAGGACACCGGTGAGCATCGCGGCCACGATGGCGAAGGGGATGATCCAGAAGGGGTTGAGGATGAAGGGCGGTTGGATGGGCAGGGCCCCGGTGAAATAGGCTGTGGTGTAGGCCCCGATCGCCCAGAACGCGACGTACCCGAGGTCGAGCAGGCCGGCAAAGCCGACGACGACGTTGAGACCCATGGCGAGCAGCACGTATATCGCAACCTGGGTCGTGAGGATCGACTGGATGCCCGGGTCCATGTGCAAAGGCCACTGGATCGCCAACAGCAGCGCGGCGATCGTGATCGCGGTCTTCCCATAGCCGAATTTGGCTTGTTTCGTGATCCCGGTGAACTCGTACCGGCCGTGGCCGGGACGCGATCCCCCCATGGCGCGAACGAGGTCGGTCGCCGCCCAGACGATCATGCATGCCAGGAGGACCGCACCGACGCCCATCACGGCGAGACCCGCCGTGTGGTTGTGCGTCAGCACGTGGATGGCGGCCAACCAGTGCGCGAGCGAATGCGGCGTCGAGGCGCGCCAGTCGACCCACCTCGTCCACGTCAGCCACCCGTAGACGAGCAGGAAGACACCCGCAGCCGTGCCGAGCCTTCGGCCGCGCCGGGGAACGATCAGCTTGCGGGCAGCGGCGAGGGCGAAGAGCACTCCCTCTATCACTGTCAGGATGAGCGCGAACCACAAGAAGATGTAGCCCAGGGTCCGGTCGTGCGGCACGGCCCCGATCGTGTTCAGGTACTTCGAGACCGGGTTGTGCATCCACGCCAGCACTCCGTACAAGGCGACAAAGGCGTAGGCAGCGAGCTTTGCGGCCCGCAAGGACCGTGACTCGAAGAGATAGACGACCAGCTCCATCGCCGCCACCGCACAACCGATCTCGATGCACAGACCGCCCTTCCAGGTGTCGCTCGGTGAGATCCAGGACACCCAGATGAAACCGAAGGCGACGATCGCCAGATCGAGGGCAAGACGCACCTTTCGCTGGGCTGTCAGCGTGGAGACCGACGAGCGGACGACGTGGGCTCGAGACTTTGCCGAGACGCCAAAGGACTTCCAGAGCGAGACGGTGGCGAAAAGAATGACACCGAGGCCTAGGAACCAGAACAGCCTGGGGAACCGGAGCGCGCCGGTGAAGCCGGATGTCGGCGCGCCGTTGGTTCCGGGGGGGCCGGTCATGACGGCGAAGACGAGGACGGCCAGCAGGCATATGCCGAGCCGTCGTAGCAACGGGTTGTCGGCGAGGCTCGCGAGCTGTGCCGAAGGCGTAGCTCGCGCCGGGGTGCGGGCGGGGTTCGGGCCGGGACGGCTCTCGCGCTCCGGGCCGATCGAGCTCATGCCTCCCTCCCGAGCTGCTCACCGAGGAGGCCCGTCGGGCGGAAGAGCAGGAGCGTGACGAGCACGCCGAAAGCAACCACGTCCTGCCATTCGGCGGACATCCAGCGCAGCGGGATGCTCTCGAACAGGCCGAGCAGGAGACCGCCGATCATGGCTCCCCGGATGTTGCCGATGCCCCCGAGAACCGCGGCGGTGAACGCCTTCAGCCCTGGGACGAAGCCCATCGTGTAGATGACGCCGAACTGAAGCCCGAAGAGGAACCCTGCGGCGCCGCCCATGAGCCCGCCGAGCACGAACGTGAGAGCGATCGTCCGGTCTATGTGCACACCCATGAGGCTCGCCGTCTCGGCGTCCTGGGCGACCGCACGGATGCCCTTGCCGAGCTTGGTCCGGTTCACGACGGCATCGAGCACCACCAGCAGCACGACGGCGGTGATCATGGTCAGGATCCAGGCAGACTGGACACCGACCCCGCACATGGTGAAGGCGTGACCTTGGATCACAGCCGCGGTCGGGATGAACGCCGTGTAGCGCCCGAACTCCTTGCCGGCGAGGTTGAAGAGGAAGTAGGAGGCTCCGATGGCGCTGATCAGGTAGGTGAGCCTGGGCGCGTTGCGCTTTCGCAACGGCCGGTAAGCCACCCGTTCGAGCACGAAGGCGGTCGCCCCTCCGGCAGCGGCGCCGGCGACGATGCCGATGAGCATGAACCCGACGGCCCAGAACCCGCCCGGGGTGGAGGTGCCGAGGACGGCCCGCATGGCGAACAGACCACCGAAGCCGCCAGCCATGAACACCTCGGAGTGGGCGAAGTTGATGAGCTTGAGCACGCCGTAGACGAGGGTGTAGCCGAGGGCGATGAGCGCGTAGAGGAACCCGTTGGCGAGGCCGCCAACGATGAGCGAGACCCAGATGTTGTTGTTAGTGAGGAACGCCGGACAATGCATGCGGTCAGATCACTCCCGTCAACCTTGGGCAGCAGATTACTCAGTTGCAGGCGGAGGACCCAATGTTGGAAAAAAGCCGGGCACCCCGCCATCGCGGAATGCCCGGCTCGTTCCCAAATTCTGAGAGGTGTTACTCGAGTCCGAGCTGCACCAGTTTGCCGTTTTGAACTTGGTTGGCGTAGATCGCCGAACCCACGATTTCCCCGTTGGCCTTGAAGAAGATGACCTTCGTGATGCCGTGGAAGACGATCTTGTGAAGGCCCAAGACGACGTTCTCACGCGTGATGTTCGCCGTCCCGCCCTTTTCGGACGAGAGGATCTTCAGCTCGTCGATGATCGTGTTGGCCGAGTCGAACGCCTCAGCCGAGTAGATGCCCGGCACGTAGTGCGCGAGCGCCTTGAAGCCCGTCGCGAACGCCTTGTCGGCCTTGCTGGTGCCGAGTGCCGCGCACCCGCAGCTGGCGAAGACGCCGTTGGCCGCGCTGCGCGGGTTGGTTCCCGCGATGAGCGCAATGCTGTCACTGCCGTCCCCGCTCATGATCTTGCCCTTGTAGCCCGCCTTGTGGAGGGCGGTGATCAGCAGGCCGAGGTCACAGTAGTAGCCGCCGTAGAAGAGCAGCTGCGGGTTGGCGGTCACGACCTCGGCTGCGTCGTCGGTGTACTGAGTCGGGCTCGCCGTCCCGTCGCTGCACTGGCTCGTGCCGGGGAAGGCGATGGCCGTCACAGACGCCCCGTCCTTCTTGGCTTGGGTGCCGAAGGCGTCGGCCAGACCCACGCCGTAGGTGCTGGCGTCGTTGACTACGTAGAGCTTCTTCAAGCCCAGCTTCTGGATGACCCAGTTGGCGTCAGACGGCCCCTGGAGGCCGTCGTTGGCGACGACCCGGAAGAAGTTCTTCCACCCGTGTTCGGCGAGCGACACCCTGGTCGCAGAGGGGCTCACGGTCGCAAGGTCGTGGGAGCTGAAGGTCGGCTCGGCAGCCTGGACGGCGGCCGAGAAGGCAGGGCCGACGACGCCGATGACCGCCGGGTTGGAGACGAGCTCCTGGGCGTCGGTCGGCGAGAGCGTGCCCGAGCCCTGGTCGTCCTTCTTGACGAACGCGAGCGTGAACGGAAGCTTGCCGAACTGGGACATGCCAGAGTTGGCCTGGTTGACTGCGTACTCGACCGCGTACAGCATGTTCAGGCCGAGCACCGCGTTGCCACCCGAAAGCGGGCCTTCGTACGCGATGTCGAACGTCGGCTTCATTGTGGCCGCCGGATGCTTGGCGTTTGCAAACGCCGCGCCGCTAAAAGTGGTGAGCACGAGTGCTCCCGCCACGAGCGGCACACCGGCCTTCATGAGCCATTTCCTCATGAACACTCCCCTCCTGTTGGGTCTTCACCGAGGGCACCCGTTTGCCCCCGGTTCGTAACAGTACGGAAACCTTACCTGCCCAATGAGCAATTAGCCAGGCCATTTTTCGGCCAGGCCATTTTCCCGTCACATCCTCGCGACACAGGCGACTTTGCTCCGGGCGTCCCGAGATCGTCGCCGTCCCGGCCTCGGGACGGACACTGCGAGAACATCGACGCCGACCTCTTTCCGGGCAAGTCAGTACATCTCTCCGGGCGAGTCGAAGGTAACTGAGCAGAATGGAGAGGAGCCATGGAGGTAGTCTGTCTTCGCCGGGGGTGTGGCCATCCTGGCCGCGCTGGTGGCCTTGTGCACGCGCCACCGCCCTGCCGAGCAACTGCAGCGTCCCCAGTCCGAGTTATCGCGATACTGGTGTCTCTTGCGAACGGACGAGGAGGTTCGCGACGCCACCTTGCGGGCTCTTTGCTTTGAACAGGACCAAGCCCGTGAGATCGCCGATCGCGTCGCTCGTCGCCACCAGGCGCTCGAGCGAGCCCAGGCGCGGTGCAACATGGCGCCCGAGCGGATCCACGTAGTCGTGGCGCCAACGCAGCAAGCGCCTGATCACGAGGCCGCCTGATCCTCTCGCAGCAGCCCTCGAGTCGAAGGCGCTCATCCTCAGTCTCGGTCGGCGATAACCACCACTGAGCGGAGCACTTCGCCCCGCTCCATGCGGTGGAAGGCCTCCTCGACGCCGTCGAGCGGGATCCTCTCGGACACGAAGCGGTCCAGGTCGAGCCTGCCCGACAGGTACAGGTCGATCAGCGTCGGGAAGTCGCGCGAGGGCAGGCAGTCCCCGTACCAGCTGGGCTTGAGCTTCCCGCCGCGACCGAAGAACTCGATCATGGGAAGGTCGATGCGCATCTCCGGCGTCGGCACCCCTACTTGGACGAGTGTCCCGGCGAGGTCACGGGCGAAGAACGCCTGCTCCATCACCTTCGCGTTGCCTACCGCCTCGACGCAGACGTCGGCGCCGTTCCCTCCAGTCAGGGCCCGGATGGCCTCGACCGGATCTTCCTTGGAGGAATTCACGCTATGAGTCGCGCCGAACTGCACCGCGACCTCGAGCTTGCGAGGGTCGATGTCCACGCCGATCACAGTCGAAGCCCCTGCTAGGCGGGCGCCGGCAATCGCCGCGCAGCCGACGCCGCCGCATCCGAAGACCGCCACCGAGTCACCGAGGCCGACCTCACCGGTGAACATCGATGCACCGAGGCCCGCCATGACCCCGCAGCCGAGCAGGCCGGCGGCTTCTGGGCGAGCGCGGCCGTCCACCTTGGTGCACTGTCCGGCGGCCACGATCGTCTTCTCGGCGAGGGCTCCGATACCGAGCGCAGGCGTGAGCACGGTACCGTCGACGAGGGTCATCTTCTGAGTGGCGTTGTGGGTGGCAAAGCAGTACTGCGGCCTCCCCCGGCGGCAGGATCGGCATTCGCCACAGACGGCCCGCCAGTTGAGCACGACGAAATCCCCGGGCCTGAGGGAGCTGACGTCAGGGCCGACGGCTTGGACGATGCCGGCCGCCTCGTGGCCGAGAAGAAACGGGAACTGGTCATTGATCCCGCCTTCTCGGTAGTGCAGATCGGTGTGGCAGACACCACAGGCCTGGACCCCTACGAGCGCTTCTCCCGGACCGGGGTCCGGAACCAAGACCGTCGTCACCTCAACTGGTGCCCCCTTTTCCCGGGCGATGACGCCTCGTACCTCGTGAGCCATCCGGTCCTCCCCTCTCGAGCGCACACGCGAGGCCATCTTGCTCTACTCCATCCGGACACGCGCCGTTGACAGCGATTGCCTCCGGCGCGAGTGTTGCCGGAGCCACACCGGGCACGAAGGGGGACGTCATGGCAGATTTGGTGCGGGCGGCCTTGATTCAGGCCCGATGGGCCGGCGACAAGGAGACGATGACCAAGAACGCGATCCGTTCGGTCGAGCAAGCCGCCGCCGCCGGGGCCAAGGTCGTCTGCTTGCAAGAGCTGTTCAACGGGCCCTATTTCTGCCAGGTCCAAGACGGCGACTGGTACGACTTCGCCGAGCCGGTGCCCGACGGGCCCACCGTCAGGCAATTCATGGACGTGGCGCGAGAGCACGGCATCGTGCTCGTCGTCCCGCTCTATGAGGTCGAGCAGCCTGGCGTCTTCTACAACACCGCCGCCGTCATCGACGCGAACGGGCGCTATCTAGGCAAGCACCGGAAGAACCACATCCCGCAGGTCTCCGGCTTCTGGGAGAAGTTCTATTTCCGGCCGGGCAACCTTGGTTACCAGGTGTTCGACACGGCGGTCGGCCGGATCGGCGTCTACATCTGCTATGAGCGCCACTTCCCCGAAGGCTGGCGGGCGCTGGGACTGGCGGGGGCGAAGATCGTCTTCAACCCTTCGGCGACGAGCCGGGGCCTCTCGGAGTACCTGTGGAGACTGGAGCAGCCCGCGGCCGCGGTGGCGAACGAGTACTTCGTGGGGACGATCAACCGGGTCGGCACAGAGCCGCTCGGGACGAACGAGTTCTACGGGCAGTCCTACTTCGTCGACCCTCGTGGCCAGTTCGTCGGCGAGGTGGCCTCCGACGTCGAAGAAGCTGTGGTGGTGCGCGATCTGGACCTCGGCTTGATCGATGAGGTCCGGCGCATATGGGCCTTCTACAGGGATCGCCGGCCGGAGACCTACAACCGGCTCTGCGAGGCCTGATCATGCGCACCGTCATCGCAGGAGGCAGCCTCGTCACAGCCGAGGGAGCTTCGCCCATGGACGTACTGGTCCAAGACGACAAGGTTGCGGCACTGGCCGCGGGCTCCTCCGGGCTCTCTGAGAACTGGCAGCAAAGCGCCGACCTCGTGGTCGACGCGACCGGCAAGTACGTCCTGCCGGGCGGGATCGACGCCCACACCCATATGGAGATGCCCTTCGGGGGAACCACCTCGGCCGACACCTTCGAGACGGGCACGCGGGCAGCCGCCTGGGGCGGCACCACCATGATCATCGACTTCGCCATCCAGAAAAAGGGCGAGTCCCTGCTGGCCGGCATGGACACCTGGCAGGCAAAGGCCGACGGCGTCTGCGCGGTCGACTATTCGTTCCACGCCATCATCTCGGACGTCACCGAGGCTTCGTTGAAGGAGATGGACGAGCTGGTCGCCCAAGGGGTGACGAGCTTCAAGCTTTTCATGGCTTACCCCGGAGTCTTCTATGCCACCGACGGGGAGATCCTTCGCGCCATGGACCGGGCGACGGGCAACGGCGCCCTCATAATGATCCATGCGGAAAACGGCATCGCAATCGACGCCATCGTCGCCTCGGCCCTCGCCCGCGGGCAGACAGATCCCATCTTCCACGGGCTGACCCGCCCGGCCGAGATGGAGGGCGAAGCAGCCAACCGCGCCATCCGCCTGGCCCAGGTCACCAAGGCACCCCTCTACATCGTGCACCTGTCCTCCGCGCCAGCCCTCGCCGCGGTCGTCGAGGCGCGTGACCGCGGCCAGAACACCTTTGCCGAGACTTGCCCGCAGTACCTGTTCATGTCAGAAGAGGACATGGCGCGCCCCGGTTTCGAGGGCGCCAAGTTCGTGTGCACACCGCCTCTGCGGCCCCGCGAGCACCAGGCGGTGCTTTGGCGAGGCCTGCGCACCGACGACTTGTCGGTCGTGGCCACAGACCATTGCCCGTTCTGCTTCGCGGAGCAAAAGGAGTTGGGCCGCGGCGATTTCACCAAGATCCCGAACGGTCTTCCCGGAGTCGAGAACCGGATGGACCTCATCTACCAAGGTGTCGTCTCGGGCGAGATATCGCTTCCCCGATGGGTGGAGGTGACCTCCACGAACCCGGCGAAGATGTTCGGCCTCTACCCGCGCAAGGGGGCCATCGCTCCCGGATCGGACGCCGACGTCGTGATCTACGACCCTGCCGCCGAGCAGACCATTTCGGCGGCAACTCATCACATGGCCGTCGACTACTCCTGCTACGAAGGCATGCGGATCAAAGGACACGTCGACACGGTCTTTTCCCGGGGCAGGATGATTATCGGCGACGGCACCTACACAGGCCGGCCCGGTCACGGACGGTTCGTCCCCCGCCAGCTTTCCCAGGCCCTGCGATAGGCGCCGGCACGACCGTGGACATCGGCGTCGTCCTGCAGACCGACCCGCCCGCGAGCTGGGTCATCGAGCGTGCCCGCCAGGCCGAGCAGGCCGGCTTCAGCCACGTGTGGACCTACGACTCGTGCGTGCTCTGGCAGGAGCCCTTCGTGATCTACGCCAACATCCTGTCCGCGACCTCGCATATTCAAGTTGGCCCGATGGTCACCAACCCGGTGACGCGCGACGTGTCGGTCACGGCCTCGATCTTTGCCACGCTCAACGACATGTTCGGCAACCGGACCGTGTGCGGCATCGGGCGCGGCGACTCGGCGCTGCGTGTCATCGGGCGCCAACCGACGAGCATGCAGACCTTCGCCGAGGCGATCACCGCCATCAAGGAGCTCGCCGAGGGGCGCGAGGCTGTCCTCAACGGGGTCACCGTCAAGCTGTCCTGGGCGTCGGACAGCCGCTTGCCGGTCTGGGGGGCCGGTTACGGCCCGAAAGCCCTGCGGGTGATCGGCGAACGAGCCGACGGACTCATTCTCCAGGTCGCCGACCCCGACATCGCCCGTTGGACGATCGATTCAGTCCGGGCTGCGGCGCGATCAGCCGGGCGCGATCCCGGTGAGCTCACCATCTGCGTGGCCGCCCCGGCCTATGTGGGTGACGACCTCGGTCATCAGCGAGAGCAGCTTCGCTGGTTCGGGGGGATGGTCGGCAACCACGTGGCCGACCTCGTGGCACGCTACGGAGAGTCCTCCGCGGTGCCGCGAGCGCTCACCGATTACGTACGGGACCGTCAGGGCTACGACTACAGCCACCATGGCAAGGCCGGGAACCCTTCGGTGGACTTCGTGCCCGACTACATCGTCGACCGGTTCTGCCTTCTCGGCCCGGTCGAAAAGCACATCGAGCGGCTTGCCGAGCTGTCGGACATCGGCGTGGACCAGTTCGCCGTTTATCTGATGCACGACAAGACGCCCGAGACGCTCGAGGCGTACCGGAGCAAGGTAATCCCCGTGGCAGCGCGCCTCTAGCCCGCCGGACCAGAGTCGGCGTCGGCGCTCGCGACCACGGGCGCCGCAGAGACCGACCCCAATGGCTAGGGCCTTAGCATCACTTGCCGCGACCTCGCCAGCGGTCGTATGAGGCACCCGTTGCCGGGCGGACCTGTTCCGCATGATCGTAGGAGCTCCGCATGAATGCCTTCTTCACGGAGATGGGCCAGACGCTTCTTTGGGACCGTGACCGCAGGGATGGTCCCTTGCCACCGATGTTGGTGGCGATGACTCTCGTCACCGGTCTCGTCGATGCGTTCAGCTATCTGACCCTCGGGCACGTATTTGTCGCCAACATGACCGGCAACGTGGTGCTGCTGGGCTTCGCTCTGGTCGGCGCGCCGGGCTTCTCCATCGCCGCATCTCTTGTGGCGATTGCCTCGTTCATGCTCGGAAGCCTGGCCGGGGGCCGGATCGGAGCCCGGTTCCCCGCGAACCGAGGTCATCAGCTCAGCTCCGGCACCGCCGCGCAGGTCGTGTTCTTCGCGGTCGGCGTGATCCTGGCCGCGCTGAGCGGGAGGCCCATACCGAGCGGGTACCACTACGCCCTCATAGTCGTCTTGGCCATCGGGATGGGAGTCCAGAACGCCACGGCGCGCAGGCTGGCAGTGCCGGACCTGACCACCACAGTTCTCACCTTGACCATCACCGGCGTGGCCGCCGACAGCGCGCCGGGTGGCGGCACCGGGTCCAAAGCCGGTCGCCGCGTCGTCTCGGTCGGCACGATGCTCGCGGGCGCAGTTGTCGGCGCTGAGTTCCTGGTTCACCGCCAACTCGTCTACCCCCTCCTGATCGCCCTCGTCGTGACGGCAAGCGTCGCCGCGACTGCCGCCATACTCGGAAGATCCAATCCCGGCTGGGTCGCCCTCAAGAGCTGACGTGCTCTCCTGGCTCAAGAACCTGCCGTCGGTCTCATGGCGAAGCTCGCCCGACTGATCCGGCCCTCGCCGACTTTCACTCTGGCGCCGGGCACGGTCAGGGCCCCCACGACGTGCCCTGTCGTGGGGCCCCGACAACCTTGAGATGACCCCTGACGCCCTAGGGTTCTCGAGTGCCGTCCGGTAAGTCCGGATGGGTGCTCGGAGCTAGCCCTGGATCCGGTGGCAAGCCCTCGTCGAGACCGGCATGGACGAGGGCTTCCTCCATGACCAGCGCATCCTCTGCGCTGATCCCTTCTGGGAAGGCCTCTTCGTCATGGATGGCCAGGTCGCCGACTTCGAGTACCTCGTCGCTGTAACGGGAACCTCGAAGCACCAGGCCGATGAGCTTCATCAGGATGTAGGTCACGAGCGCTGACCAGAAGATGACGAACAACGCGGCCCGGAACTGCTCCCACAGCTGATGGGCAGAACCCGTGTACATCAAGCCGGCGACCGAGAACGGTACACAGGCTCCGTGGGCTGCAACGTAAGCCGACTGCGAGGTGTTGACGACCTGCCCGGCGGCGTCCAGATGACCGCAGCCGTACTCGATCATGTTCGGGTCGCCGAAGAGGCCGAGGAGCATGCCGCCGGTGAAGCCGGCGATTCCGTGCGTGTACACAACCCCGAGGGCGTCGTCCACCTTCGAGAAAGGCCTTAGTTTGGAGAGGTAGTTCCAGGCCACCCAGACGATGGTGGTGGCGATAAGGCCCACGAAGATGGCACCTCGACCGTTGACCCAGCCCGCGCTAGGCGTGATCGCGACCAGGCCGCATATCATGCCGTTCACACCGCCCAGGAACGTGGGTTTCTTGGCCTTGGAGAGCCAGGCGTCAAGCGCCATCCAGGTCAGGACGCCGACGGCTGTGGCGAGGTTGGTATTGATCACGGCCGCAGCCATGCTCGCCCCGGCGTAGTAGGGGTCTCCGCCGTTGAAGCCGTTCCAACCGAGCCACAAGATGCCGGCTCCGACAGCCGCCATGACGAGATTGTTGGGTATGGCGTGTGTTCGGTCCCGCAGCAGGCGGGGCCCTAAGACCCAGGCCGCCACGAAGCCGGAGACACCGGCCGACATGTGGATGACGTAACCGCCGGAAAAGTCGAGCGCTCCCTCCTGGGCCAAGTAGCCGCCGCCCCACAGCATGAAGGCGTCCACGCCGTAGACGAAGGTCGACCAGAGCGGCACGAGAAGGCACCAGGCACTGAACTTGATGCGGCCCAGCACGCTTCCCAGGAACAGAAGAGGGGTTATGGCGGCGAAGACGAACTGAAAGTAGGCAAGCGACGAGGTCGGGAAGTGGAAGGGGACGGCGGTATTCGCCGCCGACACCGCCTGGCCCTGTTCCCCGACGCTATTGGTGATACCGCCTGGTTTGCCGACGAAGTTCTCGAAGAGATGTTTGAACCAACCGACGCCGGAGAGCTGGGTCTGGATTCCGTTCCTCACCCCTCCCCCGATCGAAGTGGCGCCGAAGCCCATCTTGTATGACCAGAGTACCCAGGCAACGAGGACGAGCGAGAACCCGGCGAACATCATGGCGAGCACGTTCACTGCCCACTTCTTCTGCACTGTCGAGGCGTAGAGCACGGCCAGCGCGGGAAGGCTCATGAGTCCGACGAAGGTGGCTGCTGTTATCTGCCAGGTGTTGTCCGCCGGATTCAGCCAACTCGGGTACGGGACCGGGACTGTCGTCGCTAACAGCGTGTGCACGGCGCGAGTGCTCCTCTCGTGGTCAATGCGTCCCGCATCCCTCGCCAGTCCGGAGCATGCCAAGACACCGGGTGCGGCAAGATGAGGCGGCAGCCCGCCCTTTTGCTGACAAGGATGGAGATCGGGGGTTTCCGCACTGTCACGTCTGCGTTAACAGCGTGTGAACTGCACGCGGGGTCAGGCGCAGGTCTGGTCTGTTGATGTGGCAACCCGCCGCCAGAACAAGAGTGCCGATGGCGGCGAAGCGGAAGTGGTGTCCCGAGGAGCTGAGCCCTCAGTCACTGCGCACGGCTACGATCTCCGGATCGCCCGGGGACTGCAGCGCGGCGACAAACGAGGTGTGGCTGATGGCCTGGCTGACAGCAGCAGCGGAGGGAATGGCTCCCAAGAGACCGACCTCGGGGACTCCGAGGTGAGCACGGGTCGCATCGAGACGCCCGCAGAGCCCGTCATGACTCTTCGGGGGGCCAGCGTGGAGGTCGACGTCCGCCGCGCGGGGCGTGTCGTCGTCGCCATCTGTCTCGTGGCTCTCGCCGCCACCGTCATCGTTCTCTTCGTCGCCGGAATCCAGAAGAACGCCCAGATCACCCTCCTGCGCCAGCACGGCGTCGCTGTCGAGGTCACGGTGTCGGGGTGCCTCGGGCTCATGGGGGGCAGCGGAAGCAATCTCGCCGGCTACGAATGCAAGGGGACATTCACACTCGCCGGCCGTCGCTACAGCGAGCCCATACCAGGAAGCGTTCTCTACTCCCCCGGAACGAGGCTCCAGGCGGTTGCGGTGCCCGAGGATCCGGCGCTCCTCTCCACGCTTCACGCCTTGGCGACCGAGCACACATCGTGGAGGGTGTTCATTCTCCCGACAGTCCTGCTGGTCATCCTCGGGCTCCTCGTGGGAGCCATGGTCCTAAAGCGAGGAAGCATCGGCAGGGCGTCGGCTCAGATTCCGTCGGTCGCGGCGACACAGCGTGCCGAGCAGGACGACCTCGTGTCTGCTCCGTCCAACGGCTGAGCAAGGAGACCGCTGGGCTCAGCCGGCTTGCCGTTTGTTCTCGGGCTTCGGTGGCGACGATCGCTTGAGAGGTGCCGACGGCGGCGTGTAGCGCCTGTTGGGCTTGGGAGGTGACCTCCGCGGCGTGGCAGTGCCTCCTAGCGGTTGAGCAGCGGAGAGCGACAAGCTGCCGTCGGTGGCTTCGCGCAGGTCGCGCTGCAGCCGGTAGGCGCGCACCAGCAACCAGGCGGCGACCAGGATGAACGGGACCCCGAAGCCCCAGTAGTGGAGGTTGAAGATGGCGAGCCCGTAGAGGGCGGTCACGATGCCGAGGTAGAGGCGTTTGCGCAACATCGCAGTCACGAGCATCAAGACGGAAAGGCCCAGGATCACGCCGCCCAGATCGTGGTAGAGCGTCAGGCTCACGTGGAGCGTGTCAATCTGACCGTTCTTCAGTCGCGCCGGGGGGTCGTTGAGGATCAGGGTGCTGATCACGAGGATCCCGATGGCCGCGGCGACCGGTGCAGCCACCAACCCGATGAGCCGCTCCTTGTCGTTGGCGGACCTGACCTCGGCCTGCAACTCCTCGAGGGACGCCGACCCGGTTGAAGCCTTGGCCCTGGAGACCGTGTCGGCCGCAGCCGGTTTGAGAACAAGGTTGCGCAGGCGGTCGCTCAGGGGAGCCTTTCCCGAGTCGGGCTGGTTGCGCGCCGACAGTCGTTGCCCAGCGCTCGGCCGGGACAGAGCACCGACCTCAAAGTCGTCGGGATCGCGAGCTGCGGGCATCAAGGAACGTTAGCGTGCCGCTGGCCAGCTCGGGGAGAGACGGCAGAGCCGCGCAACCAACCGCTCCGAAGCGGGCTTGCGGTCAAAAAACAAGACGTTCGCCTTGACGCCCTGGGCGCAAAAGATGCCAGTGGGCAGCCAGAGGAGCGTGTGTACGTCACACCACGGGCTGCGTGCCACGGCACCGCCCCCGGGCACTCGCCGGGGGCAGTCTGGCCGTGGTGAGGCGCTCGAACTCAGTGAGACAACGGGTCGTTCGGCGGGAGGATGAGGTTTTCGGTCACGGTCCCCTTCTCGGACGGGAGAGGGAAGATAGTCGAGTAATAGATCGACTGGACGCACGGGCCGACGACCGGGTGCCCCGGGCGGGCGAAGGGGCAGAGTGGCAACAGACCCAAGGTGACCGCGTGCCCGAACAGGTCCGTGAAAGGCACACCGGGCGATTTGAAGCAGACCGCGAACGGGTCGAGCCAGAAGCCGCCGGCCGCGCTGTTGGCGAAGGTGATCGAGAGGTCGAGGCTCCCACTTGCAGAAAGACCGTTCTCGAGGATGGTCGAGTACTGCGGGGCGTGACGGAACGGGTCGTTGCAGCTGAACGCTCCACTTACCGGGAGGTTGTTCAGGTCCAACAGGATCGTGCCCGTCGTCGAGGTCGTGCTCGCCCCAGTCGTCTGGGTCGAGGACGTCGCAGTGCCGCTGCAGGGTGAGGAGGAGCAGGTGATGACCGCGTCGTAGTCTGAGACCTGGTTCGTGAGGTTGGTGGTGGAGCCACCGACGTCGGTCACCTCGATGGAGATCGTGTAGGTCCCGTTCGCCGCGTATGTGTGCGTGCCCGAGACTTCGAATTCGGTCGGAGAAGTGCCGCCCGGCCGGCTCACGAGGCTCACCGTCCCGGCGCTCGTGCTGGAGTCGCCCCAGCTGATCACTGCGCCCCCGGGCGGGGTCGTGTAGTCCGTGATCGGCGCGCTCGGGTTGGCATCCAGGAAAGTCCCCACGACTGCTGTGAAGGACTTGATCGTCGTCGCGTTCGGGATCGCCGGCTGGGATGGCGTGGCCGAGAGCGGCGCGTCGGCGATGGTGGCGGTACCGCTGGCCGATCCGTAATTGACGGAGGACAAACTGTTGTCGCTGACAGTCACCGTCGTCGTGTCGTGGCCTTCTTCTGCGTAGGTGTGGCTGTCCGTCACGACGTACTCAGTCCCATAACCGCCCGGCTGGGTGATCGAGCTCGTGCTCGGCGCCGAGCCGTCACCCCAGTTCGTCGTCGCGGTGAAGTCCGTGACGGGAGAGATGTCCGGCCCGTCGGTGAAAGTCGCGACCTGTACGGCGCCGGTGGACAGACCCTCGGTCCCACTCACCGGCAACGCCGAGACAACGATGTCGGGCTGGAAGCCCACGCTAAGAACGGTGGCCGGTGCCTCCTCGAGCGAGAAGTAGGTGTTCCCACCGGGGACGAGGGGCGTCGTGAAGTTCACGGTTCCTTGGACGTTGCCATCCGTTGCGTTACTGAAGGTGTTGTCTGGACCCTCGTAGTCCCCGCCCAAGGGGTACGACCCGTCGGAATTGTCTTGTCCCGCCTGCTGCCCCGGCAAACAGTAGGTGTCACCACTGAACTTCTCGGTGCACATTCCGTCGCCGTCGAAGCCGAAGATGTCGTTGGCACCCGCGGGGTCACCACTTCCCGAGAGTGTCACGCTCGTTCCCGAGAGTGTCACGCTCGACAAGAGCGCGTCGGAATCGTTGACGATGCCGACAATCACGTCCTCTGAACCGTCGTACGGTGGCTGGCTCGGGGCCGGGGTGGCCGGGGACGCGACAGTGCCCACATCGGTGGGGCCGACCGTGATGATGTACCCGCATCCGGTGTCCTCTCCCACAGAAGGGCAGCTGACCGTCGGTGTCGGCGTGGGCGAGGCCCCCGCAGGCGCCGAGAGCGCCAAGGCAGGAAGGGCCATGGCGCTGATCGCCATCACGGCCATGCCCACCTTGACCCAGCGTCGTGTGAGCAACGTAACCAATCGCATGAGAATCCCCCCTCGCGGCAACACTGCACATGTCTGGCAAGTGCCCGGCGCGGCAAACTACCTGCAGTCTTCTGCCAGGTCAACCTTTCTCAGTCTCAACTACTGATCGTGGTCGCCAGGCCACGTTCGGAGTTCTCTTGCTCGACCTCGGCGATGGAGCTTGACGACACCGACTCTTTTGAACCCAGTAGGTCGGGTGGAGAGACGACGCCGAGCTTCGCCAAGGTCGCCTCTGCCCTCCGCCGTAGCTCGTGACGATCACCGGCGTTCGTGTCGAGGCGGATCTCCGCTATGACGAGTGAACTGAGCGCAATCTCGTACTCGGCACCGCGCCCTCGCGCGGCGGAAAGGCTCTCGTCTAGGGCCTCTTGCGCCCCATCACGGTTACCCGTCCGCGCGAGCGCCACGCCCCGCACACGTTGCAACAGGGGGATCTGGGCGGGGACGCCCCCGAGGCTTCGAGCCTGGACCAGCCCCTCGTCGGCGACAGCGAGGGCCGCCGCCACCTCGCCGCTCAACAGCAGGCACTCGGCCTTGCGCGCCGTTGCTTCCAGGAGCTTTTCGTGGGCGCCGACGTTGCGCGACTCGGCCATCGATTCCTCGAAGATGCGCAAGGCGTCCGCGTAGCGTCCTTGACGGGCGGCGAGGCGGGCGATGTTGATGTTCAGATAGGCCATCCCGGTCCGGTAGCGCGCCGCGCGAAACACCCGTGAGGAGTAATCGAAGCGTTGCTCGGCCTCGTCGAGACGGCCCTGGTCGAGGGCTATCTCACCGATGTTGAGCACATAGATGGCGTCCATCACGACGTTGCCGGTCCTGTGCACGGTCACCTGTGCCCGCTTGTACAGCTCGAGCGCCTTGTCCCACTCGCCGCGGAAGTAGGCGAACATGCCGAGCATGTTGAGCACACCCGACTGGCCCGGGAGATTCTCGAGCTCTTCGAAAAGAGCCAGGGCACGGACCCAGTTGACCGGCTCCTCCAGCTGGCCGAGCTCCATCTTGGCGTAATCGATGAACCTGAGCGCGTCCGCGAGTGCCTCTTTGTGCCCAACCGCCTCGGCCTCGGCCACCGCGAGCGTGCTCCACTTGAGGGCCAGCTGGTGGCGTCCCTCGTCTTGGCAGCAACGGCCGTACCAGGCAAGGAGCTCGGCCCGCTGGCGGGCCGCCTCCTCGCTTTCGTTCCCCTCGAGGATGTTGAGTCCCTTGGTGATCCAGCGGAGAACGCTCGCATACCGGTCGAGCCAGGCTTGGACCCGCGCCAGTTTCAGTGCAAGGCGCGCTTCAGCTAGGGCATCGTCGTCAACGAGGCGCCGAGCCGCCCGGTAGGCGGCTGCTGCCTCGACGTAGGCGCCCGAGCGGTTCCTGGCGTCGCCGAGCGCCTCGTGAACCTCGGCGAGCTCGGTCCGGCCGAGCTGCCCGAGCCGCCTCCCGGCAAGAAGGGCGCGCTCGTAGAACTCGGCCGCCTCCACGTTCGCGTAGACCGCCTTGGCTCTCTCGGCGGCGGTGATCGAGTACGACCAGGCTTCTGGGTAGCGCTGCGCGTGCAGATAATGGAACGAGAGCAGCTCCGGCTGTTCTTCCCCTCGGCTGAGACGAATGGTGTCGCCCGCACGCGCGTGCAGTTCGCGGCGAAGGCGGTACGAGAGCCCGTCATAGGCACTGTCGTGCAGGAGCACGTTGCGAAAGCTCATGTTGCCCTTGCCGTCCCGGGCGACGAACTCGTCGAGCCGCTTCCAAGTTGCGTCCCTCTCGCCGGGGAGCTCGTCGACGACACTGCGGAGCAGATCGATCGAGAACGACTGGCCGAGCACCGCGAGCTGGCGAAGAAGGTAGCGGTCGTCGTTTGAGAGGCGGTCGATACGCGCCGCGATGACTTCTTCGACCGAGTCCGGCAGGGCGTCGAGGGCTTCACCGCTCCCGGCTGCGGCGATCAGCTCACGCAGGAAAAGCGGGTTCCCACCGGAGCGCCCGATGAGCGCGCCGAGCTCACGGGGCGACAACGGCGCGTCCTTCGTCACGACCTGTGCGAGCGCGGTCGCCGCCTCCTCATCGAGCGGCCGGAGCTCGATCCGCGTCGTGTCCTCGCTCGGCGCGACGAAACCCGACTCGACATCACGCCGGGTCACGCAGATGAGCCACGAGGTCGCGCCGACGACTTCTGCAAGCCGCCCGAAAAGCTCCGCCGAAGCTTGGTCCATGAAGTGGGCTTCCTCGACTGTGAGGAGGCCCGAGTGAGGAAGCAGGTGCCCGAGCAGCTCGACGACGGCCTCCGCGAGGCGAGTCCGACGGAACTCGTCTTCGAGCTCTCGCGTCTCGCGAGTCTCCGGCACAGAAAGGTCAAGGGCGCCGGCGATGAGAGGAGCCCACGGCAACACGGCCGGCGCGCGGCTCGCCAACTCGTCGAGGAACTGCGCCGCCGCGGCCTCGTCGTTGCGGTCTGCAGGGAGGTTGAGCAGGCCGCGAAAAAGCCCCCGCACGACGTGGTACGGGGTGGACGAGTCGTAGCGTTCGCACACAGCCGAAAGCTGCACCATGCCGGCCGCAAGCTGGCGGAGTTGCACGACGAGCCGTGACTTTCCCACTCCGGGCTCGCCGACAATCTCGACCAGCCGGCCCTTTCCCTGCTTGGCTGCGCTCACCAGTTGTTCCAGCGTGCGCAATTCCTCCCGGCGGCCGACGAAGGGGAGAGGGTCAGCCGGCCCCTCGTCAAGTGCGCCGGTCCTCGCTCCGAGGCTGAGGGCCCGTACGGGCTTCGCCTTTCCCTTCACGTAGAAGGGCTCGAGCTCGACCGCTTCGAAACCGGTGCGTGAGCGGCTGAGCACCTCCGGTGTCGTAAGGACCTGACCCGGCTCGGCCTTTGCCATGAGACGCGCCGCGAGATTGACGGCGTCGCCCATGACCGTGAACGTCCGCCGGTAGGGCGGGCCGACTTCCCCGACGAAGACCGACCCCCGGTTCACCCCGATCCGGATCGGCAAGGGACCGCCGGCGTCCATGACCTCCCGCAGCGCCAGCAACATCCGGTGCTCGTCATCACCGAAGGTGGACGGAGCACCGGAGGTCAAGATGATCTTCCCACCGTCGCGATCGATATCGGTGGCTAGGAACGTCACTTGTTGGCGATCGACGGCTCGTTGGACGTCGGTCACGAGCCTGTCGAGTTGCTCGGCTGTCTCCGCTGGCCCCGTCCTTTGGATGAGCGTGTCGGTCCCGTCGAAATGGATGAATGCCAGGGTCACGCGGCGGTGCTCTGGCTGTTGGTGCGCACTCGTCAACGCTTCCCTGAGCCCGACGGGGACGCCGCGTAACAGCTCGACACCGGCCTCGGCAGGCGTAGGCAGCACGAAGTCGGGCTCCGGACCCGCCGGCGAGCGGGAGAGAAGGCGACCTGGGCCCTTCGGCGCTCCCACCAACCTGGGGCCGAGGGCCGCCGCGGTGGCGTTGCTGACAACGATCTCGCCGGCTTCAGCGGCCGCTTCCATGGACACGGTCGTGCTCGCGGCCGGGCCGGTCACGATCAGCTCGCGGTGCGACTCACCGACGAGGAAGAAATGGAACAGGCCGCTGTGCACTCCGACCGACATCCGGAGCAAGACGCGTTGGCCGAGCACGGTGAGCCGACCTGCGACACGAAGCTCGCGCCGCATGTCGATCGCGGCCTGGCAAGCCCGCGCCTCATGGGACTCGCCCGAGAAATAGAGCAGTAGCGCGTCGCCACCGAACTTGAGGAGTCGACCACCTCGCGCATAGGCCAGGTGCAACAGGCTCACGAAACAATTGCCGATGGTGGCAGTCAGTTCCTCGGCTCCCACCTTCCCGTGACGCGCCAATCCCTCCGAAAGTTTGGTGAACCCGGAGATGTCGACGAAGGCGACCGTTCCCTCCATCTCCCGGTGTCGAGCTTCCGGCGTGCTGACAAGCCAATCGATGGTCAGCCGGGGGAAATAGGGCGCGAGAGGATGGCCGCTGTCGCTCTGCGTCGTAGCGTGAGTGCCCTCTTTCGGCATCGCTGGACCGCCCCCCATGTCGGGGGAGCCGTTGCTGCCCTGACCGCCACGTGGCGGATACCCCCCTGACGGACGCGAAGGTACTCCAGCTTGGACGGTGACCGGTAGATCACCGCAGGCCCTTAGTCATGCGCGGCGCCGACGGCCGCCACGATCGCATCGACGACGGCCTGGACGAACTGGTCGTTCAGGGAAAGATGTCCTTGCAAGAGCCGGTGGTAGGCCGGACCGTAGAGCAGGTCGAGCAGCAGATCGGGGTCAGTTGACGGTGCGATCTCGCCGCGGGCGATTGCTCGATCGACGATCTGACGGTGCTGGGCCCGCACGGGTCCGATGATGCGCTCACGAGTCAGAGCCGGCGCCGAGCTGGCGGCTCGGCGATTAGACCAAGGACGGCTTCACTGCTGGCCTCAGGCGGTGAGGGCGTCGATGGAGGCCGTGACGACGGTGTTCCTGCCGTGTCGCTTGGCATCTAGGAGTCGCCCGTCCGCGGCGGCGAAGGCTAACCGCCATCCCTTCGCCGGACCGCAGGCGACGCCGAGGCTCACGGTGACCTGGAGGCCCGGCGCGACTGCCGCCCAGTCGAGCCGGGAGACCGCGAGTCGCAGTCGCTCGGCGAAACCATGCGCAGCTACAAGGTCGACACCCGACAGCGCGACGACGAACTCGTCCCCGCCGTAGCGGATGACCTGTTGTCCACTTCGTGCCTTGCTCGCGAACAGCTGGCCGACTTGGCAGAGGACTGCGTCGCCGACGTCGTGACCGAAAGTGTCGTTGATTTCTTTGAAAGAGTCGATGTCGGCGATGATGCAGGCCACTTTGGCTTGCCGTACCTCCTCTTCACCCAGGAAGCGCTCGAGCAGCCGTCGGTTGCCGACACCGGTGAGGGCGTCCTCTTCGGCCGATCGTGCGGCCTCTGTCACCCTGGTTTGGAGAGTCCTGTGATCGCGCTCGAGGTCCACGCGTGTCCAGAGCTGCTGCATGAGCTGTCTCGTCTGACGATGGTGTATCGCAGACATGTGTCCCTTGGCTTCGAGGGCGTGCGCGAGTGCGTTCTTGAGGTCGCCGGCGGCCTCCTCGCAAGCAACCAGCTCCTCGAGCGCCAGCACCAGCTCCTGCTCGTCGTTGCTCCCTTCCACGATCTCCACCCCGCGACGGGCGGCAGCCAAAGCTTCTTCTTCGCGGCCTGCCAGGCGGAGACAACGGGCCTCGACCAGTGTGACGGCAGCGCGCTGGGATGCAGACGCGATGGCGTTCCCCTCATCCCGGAACTCCTCGAGCAGCTTCAGGGCTTCCTGCACGCGGCCCAAGTCGCAGAGGACCTCTGCAAGCAGGCGGTAGCTACCGGACCGACGACTTATCTCTGCCGTCCCCTCGCTGAGCAGTCTTCGTATCGCCGCTTCGGCACGTTCGAGCCGATCGAAGCTCGCTCCCATACCGCACGTTCGCCGCTGTCGTGAGGCAAGCAGCAACGCGTCAGCAATGTTGTGAAGCTGGCGGTAGACCTTCTCCGCGTCACCCATGCGCTCGGCGATGGCGAGTGAGACCTCGAACTGCTCGACTGCCCGGTCGTAGTCGAAGAATGAGTAGCAGAAGATACCTAGCCGATTGGTGATCTCCCACCGGAGACGGTCGTCTGTGACTGACTCCAGGCCGAGGATGCTCTTTGTCGCCAGCTCTGCCGCCAGGGAGAGCTCACCAAGACGCGAGCCATGCGCCGCACCAAGGCTCGCGGCGTCAATCGCGAGCTCAGCGTCGCCGGCCGCCTCGAAGAGAGCCATCGCCCTGACGGCGTCCTCACAGACCTCTCGGGTGCGCCACTGGTTCGATCGCACTCGCGCCCGGCACATGAGCAGCCTGGCCTGATCGCCAGGAGCCGATGTCGACTCGAGCCCTCGCGTGATCTCGGCCAGGCAGTCTTCACAAGCCTCCGGCGTCGCCGCCAGGCTTGCACGCTGGAACAACGCCTCGAAGTCGATGTCTGACCGGAGCCGCTCGTTCACACCTCTACATATCGGCGGAAGTGGGACGGATCCTGAGATCCGGGTCGTTGTGAGCTCCGCTCGGCCAGCCATGCGTTACGGATGGCATGGCCGCTGAGCGACGGACGCCGGCGTAGGCCGTCCTGGGCAGCGCGTGTCAGACTGAAAGCTGTGACTGAGATCGATGCAGTACCTTCACCACGCCAGGCGGGCAAGGCGGCACGTTTGCGCCGCATCTTCGGTGACGACGGGCGCTGTGTCATCGTGCCGCTCGACCACGGCTCGATCCTCGGCCGAGTCCCGGGGCTGGAAGATCCCATGGCTACACTGCGGCGCTTCTTCGATGCGCCGTGTGACGGTTTCTTGCTCGGTCCCGGCGTGCTTCGCCGATCGGCTGAGCTCTTCGGACGCCGTTCGGCTCCGGCGCGGATCTTGACCATGGACGTGTACTGGCGCGACGCGGGCGGCGGCGACCACCGCTTGATGACAAGTGTCGAGACTGCCGCCGCTCTCGGCGTCGACGGAGTCAAGATCTTGATGCCCTGGGACGTGCCGTCATTGGAGCGGGCAAGGACCGCGGCGCTCGTTGCGGGTGTCGTGGAGGACGCAGACCGCTTCGGCCTTCCCGTCATGGTCGAGCCGATGGCGTTCGAGACGACCGGCCCGGAGGCGGTAGCGGTGGCGGCCCATGGCTGCAGAGTCGCCGCCGAGATCGGCGCGGACATCTTGAAAATCGCCCACCCGGGCGACGACGCCGTGCTGCGAGCCTGGTGCGAGGACGCCGGCGTCCCGGTCGTGCTGATGGGCGGTGGTGACAGGGCCTCGAGCGCCGAGGTGGTGGCGCTCGTGAAAAGAGCAGTCGAGGACGGAATGAGCGGAATCGTGATCGGCCGCAAGCTGTGGGGAAGACCGCCGGACGAGGCGGCCCGTCTCCTTTCCGAGCTGCACGCACTGGTCCACGGCTGACGGACCTGTCACCACTGGCCAGGGGCTCGAACGGACGGACTGGGACATCTTTTTGACCGAGCAACGGCCCGCCAGTGCAACCGCGGCAAAGAGCATCACGCCGGAGAGGCTGGACCCCCCTAGGCAGAGAACGACGATGGTTCGCCTCCGTCAACCTTGAACGCGGCAAAGTTCGCTGCGATCGACGCGGCCTTCCCAGCTGACTTGCCAGCCAGAACCCCGTACAACAAGCCGGCGGTGGCGGCATCGCCGGCACCGGTCGTCACAACATGGCGACCCGTGCTGGCAGGCAGGAAGAAGTCCCTGTCCGCCCACTCCCCTGCTCCTCCGGTGAAGCAGCGGCCGGCCTGGCGAAAGCGATCGACGTCGGCGGTGAGCAGATGCATACCTCTCGCGCCGTCGGTCAGCAGCACCACGGCAGCACCCAGGCCAAGAACGTGGCGCGCAAGCTCTCCTGTCTCCCCAGGAGATGCCGGCTTGGCGATTCGGAGCGTGCTCACGACGTCATCGACGCTCGGTGACAGCACGTCCACGAGCGGCACCGTCCGGGCCAACAGTTCCCCCCAGTCGACACGAGCTGCCGGCGAGCCCGCGGTGATCGTCGACAGGTCGACAGATGTCGTCGCGCCGGCTCGTCGGACTCGCGCCAGCAACGACCTCAATGGCGCACCCCCGCTTGCGTACATCGCCGGGAGAATCGCTGGGTAGCCCAAATGGACCAGGTCGACCTTCTCCGGCGTGACGCGCGCCCCGTCGAACGAGGCGTTAGCGCCAACGTGGTGCCAGAATGCCCGGTCTCTCCCGGGCGGTTCGAACACCAACGAGTACGACGTCGCCGCACCACGGACACGGCGGATGCCCTGACAGTCGAGCCCGGACTCGCTCAGCATGTGAACCAGGCTCGATCCCAGCTCGTCGTCTCCGATGTCGGCGACCAGCTGGACGGGTACGCCAAGCGAACCCAGATCACGCCCGGTGTTGGCCACGCAGCCGCCCGGGCGCACCGTCAGCGGTCCGACCTCGACGATCGCACCGGGGATGATCTGCTCGTCGCCACCCAGCTCCGGACACAGGTCAGCGCAAATGTGACCGACCACCGCAGCCCTGAGAATCATCCTTCTACCTCGCACCGTTGTCGCCTCGCAGGCAGTTCTCAGGGCTCTGACGACACGGGAGTCCTGCGACAGTCCATGAATAGCACTCGGCGGCTGTGCAGCCAAGTGGCGACGTGCGAGGCTTGTCCGCATGGCTTGGCCGGTCCCCGGTGTGCCCTCTTTTCGGCAAGCCGCCCCGGGAAGTGGCGATTCCGAGTGGAGTGGTTCCCAAATGAGCTACGAGAGGACGGAATACCTTGTTCGTCGATCTTCCCCTTGCCGAACTCCGTCACTATCGACCCGACGTCCAAGAGCCTCCCGACTTCGACGAGTTCTGGACGCGCGAGATCGACGACGCTCGATCCCACGACATCGACGCGCAGTTCACCCTTGCAGAGACCGCCGTCCGCCATGCCCGAGTCTTCGACGTGACCTTCGCTGGCCATGGTGGTGACCCGATCAAGGCGTGGCTACTCATCCCCCATGAATCCGTGCCGAATGAGACGGTGATCGTCGAGTACATCGGCTACGGCGGAGGCCGAGGCAACCCGCTCGACTGGCTCAGGTGGAGCAGCGCCGGCTACCCACACTTCATCATGGACACCCGTGGCCAGGGCGGCACCTGGCGAGGGGCGGAAACCAGCGACCTCGGTGACGGGGGCCAGCCGAGCACTCCCGGCTTCCTCACACGAGGCGTCGGGGATCCTCGCGCCTACTACTACACGAGACTGTTCGTGGATGCCGCCCGGGCCGTCGACGCGGCCCGGCGTCACCCTGACCTTGGCGGCCTGCCGATTGTCACGACCGGCGTCAGTCAAGGGGGAGGACTTGCCCTCGCCGCGGCGCATCTGGCCGAAGGCGTGTCAGCGACACTGCCCGACGTCCCGTTCCTCGCGTATCCGCGTCGAGCAGCCGAGATCACCGCGAGCATGCCGTACGGCGAACTTGCTCAGTACTGCCGAGTCCGCCAAAACGAGGTGGAACAGGTATTCCGCACGATCTCCTACATCGATGTCGTGAACCACGCCAAACGCTGTACCGTCCCGGCACTGTTCTCCGTCGGTCTGCTCGACGACGTCACCCCCCCGTCAACCGTCTTCGCAGCATTCAACTACTACGCCGGTCCGAAGGACATCGCCGTGTACAGCTTCAACGGCCACGAGGGCGGCGGCACGACGCAACTGCTGAAACAGCTTGGCTTTCTCGGAGCAGGAAGGCCCTGAGCTCAGCACCAGCGGGTCAGAGCTGACGCGGTCGAGCCTGGGCGAAGACCCAGCGGTTCCCTTCGAGATCCTCGGCCTGGTAGGCCCGATACCCGGTCTGATGGATCCCACGGAGAATCTTCGCCCCCCAGCCTGTGCGCGGGCGAGATGCCTTCGTCCACGAACGTCTCGCGCGAGGGGGTCGCTCATGTCGACCGCCTGCGCCGGGTTGCGACAGAAGAACTGTGACCGCGCCTACAGTCCACCTACCTCAGAGAATGTCCGCGCCATGCGCCGGGCGCGCGAGCTCAAGGTGAGCCGAGGGCTCGGAATGCCGGAGGCAAAGCCTTAGTTGCGACCTGGAATGTCCTCCTCACGCCTGCACGAGGAGGAGGTCTTCGACCTCGGAGATCCCTGGTGCCGACCACGCCGCGTTCTTCACGATTCGATCTTCGTCGAGTGAGTGAACCTGTCCAGTGAGGATCGCCTTGTTGGCGCTCGTAGTGACGTGTATCTGACGGGCATCCAGGGTCGCGTACCTCGCGAGCGCGTCCGTTATCGTCTTCTGCACTTGTTCGGGGGGCACCCGAGGCTTGACGGTGATGTTGTTCAAGACCGACTTCACGCCAAGAACGCGGTTTATGGCACGTCCTGCCTCCTGTCGTTGGTAGTTCCAGGTCACTTCTCCGACAAGGGTGACGTGTCCGTTCGAAACCTTGGCCTCGACGCGCTGGTCCGCGAGCGCCGCGTTCCACTCCAGAATGTGCGCCACCGACCTGGCGATCTCGCCGTCTTCTCTGGCGTTCCCGTCGTGCAGTCGCACCTCGATCTCGTCGGCGATGGCCTTGACGCCATGAACGCGCTCAGTCGCGGCAACCGCTTGGGTCTTTTGATAGTAGGAGGGGACGTATCCCGACAGGGTCACGGCGCCATCCTCCGCGCTGACGGTGATGTGACTGGCGTCCACCTCTGGATCCCACATCAGCTCTTCTTGCACGTCGATCAGCAGCTGGCTATTGCTCATGGTCCCTCCTTGCTCTTCGGGTCGAGACTCCAATGAGCCATCGACGCCTCATCAGGATTGTCCGGCCCAGTGAGACGGTCGGTCATCCGTAGCCACTACGTATTCCTGGGTGGCTGCTACTGAGGACGCGAGCAGCGGTCCATCTCCGAGCTGAGGCCTTGTCGCAGGCCACCGGCCGCCATAGATTGTGCACTCCACGACACCGTTGGACGGTGTTACCCAACTCGCTCGGCTTCGTGCGAGCGTGCTGTCCCAAGGAGGGTCGCCATGGCTCTGGCTGTTGCTGACGCGCTGGTGGAAACAGCAGTCCGTGCCGGGGTCGAGCGCGTCTACGGCGTTATCGGCGACAGCCTGAATCCGATCGGGGATGCGATACGGCGCAACGGAAAGCTGCGCTGGGTACATGTCCGCCACGAAGAGGTTGGCGCGTGGGCGGCTGGAGCCGAGGCTCAGCTCACGGGCCGAGTCACGATGTGCGCCGGATCGGCGGGTCCCGGTCACCTGCACCTGCTCAACGGGCTCTACGACGCAAACAAGACCCGAGCCCCGGTCTTCGCGCTCGCCTCAACCATCGCGAGCGCAGAGGTGGGCGGCTCGTACTTTCAGGAATCCGACCCCGACACGGTGTTTGCCAGCTGCAGCGTCTACAACGCGTGCTGCTCGAGGCGCGAACAGGCCCCGCGGATCTTCGAGATCGCGTTCCAGCACGCCATCGCGCGCCGGGGCGTCGCCGTGGTCGCGATGTCAGGTGACACCGCGGAACTGGACACAGGCCTGCACGCCCTGGCGCCGCACAGCTTCAACTTCGAGCCTCCGACATACGCGCCGGCCCGCAGCGACGTCGAGTCCGTTGCTGAGCTGATCGACAGCCACGCCAGGGTCACCATCTACTGCGGAGCCGGGGTCCAAAGCGCGCACGCCGAGGTCCTCCAGCTGGCGGAGCGCATCAAGGCTCCGGTCGGCTACACGCTGCGGGGCAAAGAGTGGATCGAGCACGACAATCCCTACGCCGTCGGCCTCACCGGGCTGATCGGTTTCGGCGGCTGCACCAAGGCCCTACAGGACGCTGACCTGCTGCTTCTGGTCGGCACGGACTTTCCTTACCGTCAGTACATCCCCGAGAACAAGACGATCGTCCAGATCGACTCACGCCCGGAGCACCTCGGACGCCGGTCCCGGCTCGACTACGGCGTCGCGGCAGATGCTGCGCTCACTCTGCGCGCCCTTTCCGAGCGAGTCGCCGAGAAGAGCGACGACTCGCATCTGCGTGCAACCCAAAGGCTTCACGAACAGGCCCGGCGCAAGCTGGACATCTACGTCCGCCATTCCGGCGGACAGTCGCCGGTGCACCCTGAGTTCGTTGCGGCGACACTCGACCGTCTCGCCTCGGAGGACGCCATCTTCATTCCTGACACGGGGATGTCCGCGGTTTGGGCCTGTCGCTACCTGCACATGACCGCCGGTCGGCGCCTGATCGGGTCGTTCAACCACGGCTCGATGGCCAACGCCATGCCCCAGGCGATCGGTGCGCAACTCGCTTACCCAGCTCGCCAAGTGGTCGCAATGTGCGGCGATGGTGGACTCACGATGCTGCTCGGAGACCTGAGCACGATCGCCACCTACGACCTGCCGATCAAACTGATCGTCTTCGACAACGGCTTGCTTGACATGGTGCATTGGGAGATGCTCGCAGAAGGCTTCGAGCCCTTCGAGACAGATCTCAAGAACCCTGATTTCGCGAAGCTTGCCGACGCTTACGGGATCCTCGGGATTGGCGTGGAGTGCCACGACGACGTACCTGGAGCCGTGTCTCGGGCGTTCGCACACCCCGGTCCAGCACTGGTCTCGGTCCGCACGGCCAGGCTTGCCGCGGGGCTGCCCCAATACCCGACTTGGGAGCAGACCAAGGGCTTCGCCAAGGCGACCGCAAAGCTCGTCTGGCATGGTCACGCTGACCAAGTGGTCGACCTTGCCAAGGAGAGCATCCGCGATATCGGCCAGTTACCGGGCATACCTAGCTGAGAAGGCCGGCGTGTACATTTGCGAACGGCTGGGATGTGATCTGTCGACGAGGGGGTTCCAATGCCTGCTGTAACTGTCAGTGACCTGTCAGGACTGCCGAGAATCCCCGTTCCCGACCCGGCTCTGGCGATCGAACGCCCCGTGAGGTCGGTGACCACGGCGCCAAGTGCTCTAGAGGGCGAAGGATTCCCGGTACGCCGGGCCTTCGCCGGGATGAGCATGCGCGACCTGGACCCTTTCGTGCACATGGACCAGATGGGCGAGGTCGACTACGCGCCAGGTGAGCCGAAGGGAACCCCCTGGCACCCCCACCGCGGGTTCGAGACGGTGACCTACATGATCGATGGAACTTTTGCCCACCAGGACTCGAACGGGGGTGGTGGTCTCATCAGCAACGGTGCGACGCAATGGATGACCGCCGGCGGAGGAATCTTGCACATAGAGACGCCGCCTGAGGACCTCGTCGTCTCAGGTGGCCTTTTCCACGGTATCCAGCTCTGGGTGAACCTTCCCGCGAAGGACAAGATGATCCCGCCCGCCTACCAGGGGCTGGAGGCCGACGAGGTGACCCTGCTGTCCTCCGCCGACGGCGGATGCTTGGTGCGAGTGATCGCTGGCGAGCTTGGTGATCATCGCGGTCCCGGGATGACCCACACCCCGATGGCGCTCATGCACGCCACGGTGTCGCCCGGGGCGCTATTGCAACTGCCCTGGGACCCCGGCTTCAACGCCCTCGTCTACGTCCTGGCTGGATCCGGCCGGGCCGGTGGCGAAGGACGGCCGGTGCAACGTGGCGAGCTGGTGGCGTTCGGCCCCGGCGACTGGATGGCTGTCCGGGCCGACGACCGTCAGGACTCGCGCACCGTCCACCTCGAGGTCCTCGTGCTGGGAGGTCGGCCCATCGGGGAGCCCGTCGCCCACTATGGGCCCTTCGTCATGAACACCCGAGACGAGATCATGCAGGCACTGGAGGACTTTGAAGCCGGTCGTCTCGGCACGATCCCCCCGAACGCGCTCATGCCGCACGTGCCAGATCCCAATCCGATCCGAGCTGAGCACACGGGAATCTAAGGCGCAGGGCTCGTCGGCCGCGTCTCAGCGCCTAGCGGCGGCCAGCACTGCTGGGCAGTCCGGCGATCGGTAACGGTCACGGTCACTCCTTCGAAGCTGAAGACGACACCAACGAGTATGAGCACAGAGCTCCGCCGGGCGTTCAGAGCTTGGGCACCTCCGTTGCAGCCACCACGTGGAAGCTGTGAGACGTACGCTTTGTCGAAGCCGGTCATCAGCTCTCGTCAGGGACCCGCAGGTTCGGTTGTGATGTGCTGGTGACTGGTCGTCTGACGTGGGGTGTACCCCTGCCCCGATCCGAGAACGGTCAAGCCAGCGGAGGAGAGCAGATGTCGCCGAGTTCACAGATCACTGCCGGAGCAGCCGGCACAATCGATCTCGGAGGAGATCTCACTGTGAATCGCCTCGGCTTCGGGGCCATGCGCATCACGGGCCCGGGCATTTGGGGTGAACCGCCCGATCGCGAGCAAGCAAAGAGAGTCTTACGGCGCGCGATCGAGTTGGATATCAACTTCATCGACACCGCTGACTCCTACGGTCCCGGGGTCAGCGAGAACCTGATCGCCGAGGCGCTATATCCGTATCCAGCCGATCTCGTCATCGCGACCAAGGGAGGTCTCATACGCCCGGGCCCGGGACGGTGGGAACCTGACGGTCGTCCTGCACACCTTCGGGAGACCTGCGAGGCAAGCTTGCGGCGCCTGAAGCTCGACCAGATTCCGCTGTATCAGTTCCACCGCCCCGATCCCAAGGTTCCGATCACGGAGTCGATAGGCGCGCTAGTGGAGCTGAAGGCGGAGGGAAAGATCCGCCACATCGGGGTCTCGAATTTCACCGAGTCCCAACTGCGCGAGGCCGAGAACTTTACACCGCTCGTATCCATCCAGAACAGGTTCAACGTCGGTGATCGCTCATCGGAACCACTGGTGGATCTTTGCGAGCAGGAACAGATCGTCTTCGTGCCCTGGGCGCCGATCCTCGACTCTGATCGCAACCCTTCAGTGGGCGAAATGGCGAGGCGGTACGGTGTCAGCGTGCGTCAGATCGCTCTGGCCTGGATCCTTGCCCGCTCCCCACAGATCCTCCCCATTCCGGGAACGGGCACTCTGGAACACCTCGAATCCAATGTCGCCGCTGCTTCGATCGAGCTGACCGACGAGGAGGTGGCCGCCATCACCGAGGGGAGCTGAGAGATCCAACCCGGCAATCCGGTCGAGGAAAGAGAAGACCGGATAACGGATCAGCTCGAGGTGTCGCCAGGCGTCCGGCGCCGCTCATCCAACTTTTTCATGGCCAGCCTCGTCGGGAACGACAAGGGACCTCAGCGTGCGGACGGCAGGAATTCGTCGCTGAACTGCTGCCGTCCACGCCAAGCCAGCTGCTACTTCTTCCCTTTCTTGCTCTTCTTGCTCTTCTTGCTCTTCTTCGCCACGCGGATCACCCCACTTTCTCGACTCGGACCAGAGTTAGGTCAACTGATAGTTGACAGAGAAAGGTCAACATATCATTGACGCACACGCTTGTCGATAGGCTGTCGTCGTGGCCCCCAGGAGCCCCATCAGGCGAGTCACCGCGGCACTCGACGCGTTCGAGGCCAATGACAGCCCAATTAACCAACTCGATGCTGCCAGGCGCCTGCGAGAGGCCGCTGAAGAACTGGAGCTCGCCCAAGTCGAAACGGCCCGCAAGGCCGGCTCCACCTGGGTTGAGATCGGCGCCTGCTATGGACTCACTAAACAGGGCGCCCAGCAACGCTTTCGCCGTGATCGCAACGGGACCAGGACGAGAACGCCGGAGCCGAAGCGAAAGAAGCCGGGTTCGTAGCTCTTCTCGCTCCTGCCGTCTAACAGGTAGAACCTCTCAATTCGGTTAGCTATCACCCATAGACCGTCGCGCGGCACGTCGGTGTCGCTAGTAAGAACAGCTCCCGTGTTCCCGGCTAGCTCAGCGCCTTAGGCAGAACCTCCCGGTCCCAAGGTCCGGGGCATTCTCGCGTTCCGTCGCCGATCTCCCTGTGTTCCAGACAGCTCCGGGTTGGAGAGAACGCGGGCGAATTGCGCAGGCCGCCGCCACTTGGAGATCGGGCGGCTCGCGCCCAGCGATCGTCAGCGACCGACACATGTCAAGCGGGGTGGAACAACGCGCGGGACCTGCTGTGTGCCTCGCGGAGTTCTCCCTCGACCGCACAGCGAGCACGACGGCTCGAGCCGGTCGCTGGCAAAGCGAGCTAGTTTATGCCGGAGACCGCCCGGTCACCGGCCAGTCATCGACTACCCGACCCCTTCGATGACACGCCGACCCAGCACCCGGTCGATCACCACGCTCATGTCCTCGTCTTGGGAGAGGGCGCGACGGATGATCGAGATCAGGGCCGGGACAGCCCAGAAGTCGCCGCACACCCAGAGGATCGCGGCACCGATCTGTTGGTCGGCGAAGGGCGACAGCGTGACACCCGGGACGTGGTTGTTGTACACGCTGTACCACGAGGTCGCCGTGAAAATGCTGAGTGCCATTGCGAGGACGAACATCACGACGTTTGTGCTGAGAATCGCCCAGATCTGACCGGCCGTGCTGAGCTTGGGCTTAATCGGGTACGACGGGATGATCTGTAGCCAGAAGAACACGCCGCTCACGAAAAAGCTGGAGTGCATCAGCCAGATGTGCACGTACTGGTTGCTCTCGGCGAGATCGAAGAGCGCCGGGACGTGCCAGACAACCATGATGACGTTGAAGGCGACTATGGCCACGGCTCCGCTCGTCAAGAAACGCCCGAGCGCGCGCAGGGGGCGTGCCCAGGCGCCGAGCAGGACGGCCCTGCCAACCACGCGCCGAACCTTGACCGGCAACCCGTGGATGAGTGGTAGCCACGGCGCTCCCGAGACGATAAGGATCGGGGCGAAAAACATGATCAGGATGTGCTCGATCATGTGGACGAAGAAGTAGTAGTCCGCCCAGTAATCGATCGGCGAGTCGACGGCGAGCAGGAGCGTCCCGAGCCCGGCATAAAAGAGAAGCGATCGCATCCTTCGTCGGCGCGTTCGCGCCGGCGTCGAGCGTCGCCGTAGGTGGTAAAGGCCGATCTCGTGCCAGACGACGATGATCCCGACGACGACAAGGAAAGGGTCGAACGACCAGTTGTCGGTCACGTAGCTCACGAGTTTCGCTCCATCTTCCCCTAGCGACGCCGGATGGCTCTCACGACTGCGCCAGGACCTGACGGATCTCGCCGGCCACGAGCCCCGCGAACGACGATTGCAGGGACTGCGTCCCCTGACCGGGGTCGGCGTCCAATATGTAGCGCGTGTGACCGGACGGGTCGATCACATAGGCGATCTCGCTGTGGGCGACCATCGAGCCGGCGGGCTCGATCGCGACTTCGACGCCATAGTTGTCCCAGGTCTGCTCGAGAATCTGCAGCGATCCCGTGAGGTAGAGCCAGTTCTTGACGTGTTCGAGCCCCTCGTTGTCGTCGAATGCACGAGTTACTGCCACGGATCTGTAGATGGGGTTGGCGACGATGGCGATGAACACCGCCCGGCGAGACTCAGCGCCGAGCATCTGATCGGCTTCGTCAAACTCCTGGGCGATGAGCGGGCAGTCTGTCGTGCAGACCGGATCGAGGAAGGTAATCGCAACGGCATCGCCTCGCAGGCTTCCCAACGAGACCTGTCTTCCGTACTGGTCGATGAGATCGAACGGTGCTGCGGGAACATTTGTAGCGTTCGGCGTCCCATCTATCGCCTCGTTGAGGATCGGGTCAGCGACAGGGTTCGTCGCGGCAAGCGCCATCGGGGCGGCACCGAGCAGCACGACGCCTATCGCGCCGAACGCCGCAAGGCAACGGAGGAAATAGGCCGGGCGAGCGACGAGATGGTCGCGCCAGGCGGGCATGGGTTCTGGCACTGATGATCCGGACATCGCTTCGACCGGGGCGGGAAGGCGCGTCATGGCCACGTAGCCAGAACTGAATATCAGCGCCATCGGGATCATGCTGTTCGGGTCGGTGCCGACGCCACCAAGAAAGCCGAGGTCCTCGACGAGGATCCAGTCCGCGAGGCAGACCACGATCCCGCATAGCACGCCGACACGCACGACTCTTGACCGTCCGCTCAAAAAGGCCACACCAAGAGTTGCGAGGCATATCACCAAGAACAGGTTGACCGCCCAACCGTGAGCAGCGTCGAATGAGCCGAAGCTCGCCAGCCACGAGGACAAAAGGCGCGGCTGTGGTGTCAGCGCCATCTGCTGGACCATCGAGGTGAGAGTCCCGGGCGTAGCGTATCGATGGACCTGGCCCTGCCAGAAGCCGCGACCGGGCCACGCCTGCAGCAAGGCCATGCCCACGAAGAAAAGTCCCATGACGGCGAGGATCGCTCGACCAAGACGCTGCCTCGTCCAAGCCCGCTCCGGCAGGGCGAGGAGCAGGCCGGCAAAGCAGTAGAAAAGGACCGCTCCCGGGGCTCCGAAGGCCCAGCTGAGACCCGGGGCGAAGATGCCCCCGAAGGCCTCGCCGAAGACCCACACCACAAGCCCCCAAGCAGCGCTCGACAGGCCGCCCAACCGCGACCAGTTGCCTCGAGGTGCGACGAGCAGCCAGATGCCGAGACCAACCTGAATCCACACGGCCGAGGCGGGGGCGGAGATGGGATGGTTGCTCCAGATCGTGCCTCCAGCGTTCACGAGATGCTGAACCCATGATGGTGAGCCCGCCGCGCTGGGCGCGATCACCTGCGTCGTCATCCCGAGCGGCATCGAGGCCTGTGCTTGGAGAAGGCCGTCGAAGATCCAGATGAATCCGAAGGAGATTCGCAGGAGACGCCGCGCGCTTGGTTCAGGACACGGCGAGACTTCGATGCCCGCGTTGCCGTTCGCCTGCTTTCGCAGTTGGGCCGCGCGCAGCACGCTCCAGCACGCGGCCAACACGACGACGAGCGCTAGGACAACGAATGCCTGGTGCTCGAGCTGGGTCCGGAACGCCGCCACGATAACGGGATTGTTCGTCTGGAGGCCTGTGCCCATACCTGGCATCGCCGACTAAACCCTCCCCCCACGCCGCCGGGTGCCTTCACCACCGATCGTTGACCTCACCGGAACACAATTCTGATGAGAGCGAGGGTGGCAGAACCGAGGTTATACACTTCCACACGCGAGGACGATCCGGCGCAACCGCGTTCGTGCCCAGAGGCACGATACAGGACCGCCCGTGGTCACTAGAGGACAGACAGTCACCATCATGGTCGAGCATCTCGTAGGACACCCCGGATGAACGGATGTCGTCAGACTTAGCACTACCCTCGTCGGATGCATCATGACGGGAGCGTCGCCGCAAGGGGGACCGTAGGCCCTCACCCTTCGTTGCTCGACTGGCTGAAGCTCCACGGCGGCGAGCGCCCGGCGCAGGGCACCCAACAACTTGGGAATCGCATCAAGGCCTATGTGGCGCTGACAAAGCCGCGGATCATCGAACTGCTGCTCATCACAACCGTGCCCACGATGTTCGTGGCGGCGAAGGGTGTGCCAGCAATTCGCTTGATCGTGCTCACCGTGCTCGGCGGGGCGCTCGCGGCAGGCGGGGCGAACGCTATGAACATGGTCTACGACAGGGACATAGACGCGATGATGGAGCGCACCAAGCATCGGCCCCTCGTCACCGGAGTGATCAGCCCCCGAGCGGCCGTCGCGTTCGCGTTCCTCCTCGAAGCGGCGGCGTTCAGCCTGCTCGCGAGCACGGTGAATCTCCTTTCGGCGGTCCTGGCCGTCTCGGCCACCGCCTTCTACGTCGGCGTGTACACGATGTGGCTGAAGCGATCGTCGCCGCAGAACATAGTGATCGGCGGAGCCGCCGGCGCCGTGCCCGTTCTCGTCGGCTGGAGCGCCGTGACCGGCCGGCTCTCCCTTGTACCTTTCCTCATGTTCGGGCTGATCTTTCTTTGGACCCCTCCCCACTTCTGGGCGCTCGCCGTGCGTTACCGCGACGACTACTCGGCCGCACGCGTTCCCATGCTCCCGTCGATCGCGGACATGGCCAAGGTGACCCGCCAGATCCTTTGCTACACCATCGCCCTCGTCGCCCTCTCGTTCGTCCTAGTGCCGGTCGCGCACCTCGGCCTCATCTACGCCGCCGCCGCCGTCGTGTTTGGTGTGGCGTTCGTCCTTTACGCGGTCGGTCTTTGGCGTGACCCCAGACCGGGTCGGGCCATGAAATTGTTCGGTTTCTCGATCACCTATCTCACCGGTGTGTTCGTGGCCATGGGCGTCGACGCGATCGCCCATCCCTGGTGAAAACGCGACTGCGACCCCCGGGCCGGTGACAGACATGATGCAGCCCATGTCGACCGGCGCTTCTGCCGAAGGGACCGTAGACCGTGCGGCGGCCTTCGCGGGCGGCCCGACGCGTATTCCGCGAAGGTTCGTGCACCTGGTGTTGTTCGCCGCTGCCGTGCTCGGAGTCGGAGGTGCGCTGTTGGAACATGTCCTTGACGCCACTGGTATCAATCCCACCGCGCCGAGCGTGACGACACCGACACGGACGCCCCGTCCGGTCGCCGCCCAATCCTCGAGCGGCGAGCACGAGGCCGTGGTGCCAGGTGAGCTGGCCGCGTTCATGGGATTGACCCGTACGACACCTGGCCAGGCTCGTCCCATCTCGCTCGTCGACGAGCGCGGGCAGAGGTTCTCGCTCGCCGACGAGAGCGCGAGGGTCGTGGTGCTCACATTCTTCGACGGGCGCTGCAACGACATCTGTCCTGTCGTCGCCGGTGAGATCGAGCAGGCAGACGCCGATCTCGGAGAGTTGACGAGACGGGTGAGCTTCCTCACGGTCAACACCGATCCGGCCGCCACCGCCGTCTCAGGCCTGCAGGGCGTGCGCATCAGGACAGGGCTTGGCCGCCTTTCCAACTGGCACATGTTGACCGGCCCGGTCTCCGAGCTGAACACGGTATGGCAGTCGTACGGGATCACGGTGAGCTTCGACACAGCCACTCGTAAGGTGGAGCACAACGACGTCATGTACTTCCTCGACGGCGAGGGACGATTTCGATTCAGTGCCACGCCGTTCGCGGACGAGAGCCGGCCGTCAGGCGTCTACGAGCTGCCGAGCGCCGAGATCACTCAGTTCGCGAGGGGCATCGCAACCTATGCTGGCGAGCTCGTGGCCGACCGATGAGCACGAGCCAAGAACGTGGACGGCAGGACACCGACGCGACCATCGGCGCGGACAAGGCTTCGGCGGCGCCCTGGTATCGACGGCGCGCTTTCCTGGTCACCTTGGGAGCGATCGTCGTGCTGGCGATCACGGTGATCTCGGACCTCCCGGTGCACGGCTCACTTGCAGCCGACATCTCGGCTGGGCAGAGCGTCATGAGCGAGGTCAACTCCGATGTGGCCCCCTGCGCCTTTGCGGTGAAGGAGTCGTTTTCCATTCACGCAGACCAGGTCGCAGGTTCCCTCACCCCCTCCGACAGGCACGAAGCGCCGGCGCTCATGCGCGACGACCTCGCCGCCTGCTCGTTCACCGACAACAGCATCTTCGATCTCTCCAACATCGAGGTACCAGGCTCCGCAGCGGGCAAACGGCTCGGTGACGTCGTCGATACGGTGACGCTTTGGGCGACCTCCGATGCGCTCGGCGCGATCTCAGACCTGCGGATGCTGCTGACGCAACCGAACGACGCGAGCGCCAAGCATGACCTCGCCTCCCGAGAAAGGGCGTTGGCCTCTGATCGGGCGGCCGCGCTCGCCGACATCAGCGCTGCTGATCAGATCCTCTCAGCGCACCTCCCGGAACCGGGAGTGCCGACGCTACCCGACCCAGGATCTCCGACGGGCTGATCGGCCACGATCCACACCGTCGACATGGCCCCCGCTGCCATCACTGCGCGAAACGGCCGGCCAGATCGTGGGGTGAATCTCCTCCCACCTGGACCGCTTGCCGGCGCCTCGGCCGGTCATCGAGGGCGGTTGCGCTGAAAGAACCCCCAGAAACACACCAACACGAAGAACCCGAGCGGGATCGCCAGGGTGAGGACCTGCGGCCCGAGGAAGTAGTGACTCACGTGTCTATTGTCCACCTTTCGATGTCGAAGCGAGCTCCCCCATGACGCCAAGGCCTCCGCATGGCGTGGGATTCACCTTCACACCACGTAGAAGAGCATCCAGAAGAAGAGAGCAACGAGAGCGATGAACACCCAGTAGTAGGTGCATCCCTCGAGGTTCACTCGGAAGAGCCGCACTGCGGGCAGGGCGGAGCGGACTACTCCCCCGTCCTCAGAGACGGCACGTCGCAGGCGGAGCTCGCGCGCCAGCAACGTCTCGAGCCAGTACGCCCCCGACAACAGCAGGGTGATGTTCATCCCGGCCCACCCGACGAAGCACGACGAGTACCCGCTTCTTCCGGGGAAGAAGGGCAGTTCCGTCAGCTGCCAGATCTGCAATCCGACCGCGATGAGAGTGCAGAGGACCCCAGTCCAGCCGGCAACCTGCCAGTCGAGCGCGGAACCCGAGCGGAAACGCCAGAGGCCGTAGCCGACCAGAAGAGCGCTCGCGAGCGAGAAGGCGAGCACCGCCGCGCCCACGCCGGTGGGAGCAGTCATGTGGGCGGGGCGCCAGAGGTTCGCGTTGTTCGACGACCGCAGGTAGAAGTAGGCGAAGCCGAGGGCCGCGAACGCGAAGGCCCAAATGCCGATCGTCATCCGGCTGCCCGTCCAAAGGGCACCCTCGTGGGCACTCAGCTCGTAAGCGATCTCCTCCGGCGTCTCGCGCAGCGTCGGGAATGATTCAGTCGGCGTAAGCCTGTCAGCCATGGTGCCTCCGCTTAGATGACTGGTGGACGGGGGTCGAGGTCTCCCGCCTGTTCGGGAGGTGACTCGATATCACGGGAGCTCACGGCCTCTCCATAGCCGATCACGCCGACCGACGCGAGTGAAGGGACGCCCAGATCGGCGACGGGGGGGGCTGCGCTCTCCCCGTAGTGGTAGGGATCCGAGAGCACCACAGGGATCCGTTCGAAGTCGAACCACGGCACCGGGCTCGCGGTCTGCCACTCGAGGCCCCGCGAGTCCCAAGGGTTGTCAGGCGCCTTCACCGGGTCGATAAAGATCGACCAGACGAAGTTGAAGACGAAGATGAGGAACGATGCCCCGAGCAAATAGGCGCTGACCGACGAAATGTCGTTCAGGGTCTGCAGATTCTGCGCGTACTCGAAAACGCGCCGGGGCATGCCCAAGAGGCCGACCAGGAAAAGGGGGAAGAACGTGCAGTTGAAGAAGACTAAGAACGCCCAGAAGTGGATCTTGGCGAGTCGTTGATTCAGCTGTTTCCCGGTCATCTTGGGGAGCCAGTAGTACAGGCCGCCGAACAAGGCGAAGATCAGGCCGCCCATGATCGTGTAATGGAAGTGCGCCATTACAAAAAAGCTGCCGTGCACGGTCACGTCGACCGGGACGTCGGAGAGGAACACACCGGTGATCCCCCCGATGAGGAAGTTGAACAGCATCCCTAGGCAAAAGAGCATCGGCACGTCGAAGCGGATCTTCGCTTTCCACAGGGTCCCGAGGGTGACGAGGTACAAGAAGCCGGTCGGGATGGAGATCAACTCCGTGGTCAACATGAACAACGGCCGCATGTCGGGGTTGATGCCGCTCTGGAAGAGGTGGTGCTGCCAGACGAAGAAGGACAGCAACGCCACCCCGACCATCCCGGCGGCAGCCACCCTATAAGCGAAAAGGGGCTTGCGCGTGAAGACCGGCATCATCTCCATCACGATGCCAAAGCCCGGTAGCGCCATTATGTAAACCTCGGGATGCCCGAAAAACCAGAACAGGTTCTCCCACAAAAAGCTGCTTCCGCCATGCTCGGTCACATAGAAGGCAGTCTGGACCGTGCGGTCCAGCACGCCGAGGTAGCCCGCCACGATGAGCGTGGGCGTCGCCAGCACGAGCAGGGCCGTCGTGGCCAGGACTGACCACACGAATATGGGAACGCGGCTCCAGGTCATCCCCGGCGCGCGGTAGTTGATGATCGTCGCGGCGAGGTTGAACCCGGCCATTATCATGCCAACGCCGATGACCGCGAAGCCGACCAGATAAGCATCCATGCCCGGATTGGCCTGGGTCTGCAGCGGTGCGTAACCCGTCCAGCCCGTCGAGAATCCACCCAGCGGCAAGGCCGTCATGATCACCAGGTACCCGGCCATGAAGATCCAGAACGAGAATGCTTCCACCCGGGGATAAGCCATCCTGCGTGAACCGATCATCAGCGGTACCAGCCAGTTGCCGAGGGGGCCGACGACCGCCGAGCTCGCCATCATCATCATCATCGTGCCGTGCTCGCCGACGAGGGCTATGTAGGTGCCCGGGCCGAAGACGTGGCTCGTCGGGCTGAGCAGCTCTGTGCGGATACCCATGGCCAACAGACCAGCAGTGAAGAGGAAGACCAGCACACCGATCAGGTACTGGAGGCCGACGACCTTGTGATCCTCGGTCATGCGGAAGTACCGGACCCAAGAACGCGTGGGAAAGACCGGCGCCGGCTCACGACCGAGCATCTTCAAGAGCGGGTATGTGAGCCCGCCGATGCCTATGAGCCACCCGAGGACCCCGAAGGACAACGCGAACACAACGGCGACATTGTTCATGGTAGTGTTCTGACTGACGGGCCAGCTCCCGGCAATGAGATCGCCCACGTAGCGGCCGAAGAACCATCCTGCGATCGCACCCACGATCGCCCAGCCCATATGGGGCTTCAGCCAGTCCGGGCGTCTGTCGAGATTCGGGCGCCCTGAGGGCACCTCGCCCGGGAAGGACGCACCCACCGTCTCGGCTGTGTGCTGTGCCATGCCCTTCAGCTACCTCCACAGTCACAATGGTCCAGGTCGCGCCCAAACATCTCCTCATTCCCTGTCCGTCGTGTCATGTCACGTTTTCGCCGGAAGTGGTTCACCGGGCTGCTTTGCCCCGTAGGTCTCCACCGGGCTGTAGGGGTCCACGTTGTCGGGGTAGTACCCGCCATCCGCGCCATTCGCGTCGGGCGTGTAGGTCCAAGCGAACGGCGGCAAGAACTTGGTGTTGGCAGCCAACTGGAGCTCGGTGGCCTTGGCCCATGACTCGAATTGGGCGGGCGTCACCACTTTCCCCGAGTTGTACATGGCGCCGTGCCATAGGCCGCACAGCTCGTCACAACGAACGATGAAGCTGCCGAGCTGTTGAGGGGTGGTGAAGGCGACATCGTCTTGCCCCGGATTGGCATCGGCTTTCACCCCGAGCTGATAGACCCAGAAATCGTGGACGACGTCCAACGAGGTGACGTGGAAGGCGATGGCGGTGTGTTCGGGGACCACGAGCTCGGTCGTCTCGAACCCACCGAAGCTCGGGTAGCGGTAGGTCCACTTCCACTGCTGGCCGATGACCTGGATCGCCAGCACGTTATGTGAGGTCGGGGTCCAGACGGGACTCGGGCCCTCCCCGCCCCCGGCGCCCTCGGGCTGTACGAGCTCATATGTCCCGAAGCCGAAGAGGAAGAGCACGAGCACCGTCGTGACGGCGATCCATGTGGCCTGAATCGGCACGTTGCTGCGCGCTCGAGGCCCCCCGACCGGCTCAGGGCCGCCGCGGGACGCCCGCCAGTTGATGATCGCGTAGGCCATGTAGATCCATACGGCGAGCATCACCGGCAGAGCCGTAATCAGAAGGATGTTGAAGTCGAACTGCGCGCCGCCGGCCGTGGAGCTCATCCGCCCCGGCGGGATGTGTGGGCCGGCGAGATAGTAGAAGAGCGGATCGGCGATCGCCGACGACACGACCCAGAGGCCAACCATGCGCCACCCGTGGTGCGGCTCGTTGGGCAGGCCGTTCGCTCCTACCGGTGCTTGCGATGAGCCGACGCCTGGCGCTCGCAGCTCGCTGCCCGTGCCTGTTGCGGGTACCCGGGCGTCGTCGCCCGACATCAGGAGACCACGTCCATGAAGCCGTCCATCCAACCGACGGTCTGCATCGGGCCGCCGTTCCCATAGAGGAAGCCCAACGCGCAGGGAACGAAACACTGCCAGGGGTAAGTTCCCGGGCCGGGGCTCATGAAGGAAAACTTGATGATGTTGTGCGGCCAGGCGGTGGTGCAGGGAGCGGCCGGGCACAGGTTCGCATTGGGATTGTTTCCATAGAGCGGCACGTTGATCCCGAGGCTCGGCATCGAGAAGGTGTGCCCTACGCCGTTGCCGGCGTTCGAATTGATGACAGTGAAGACCTTGCCGTTGAGGGTGGCGACGTCGCCGATCGTGCCCTGCACCATCCCGACCTGCTGGTTGCGCAGCGGGGTACCAGAGTCGTACTGGTAGATGGTCACGTTGACCTTCGTATGAGCGGGCACCTGCCAGGTCGTGGTGTGCAACCACTGGCCCGTGGGTGAGCGGGTCATGTAGGAGACCCAGGTCGCGTGGATGCCGTGGCCGTAGGAGCCAACGGTCTGCATCGTGACGTTGACCGACTGGCCCGGCTTCGCCGTGTACGCGACGCTGACGGGCTGGGACGAGAGGTTCGACCCGGCAAAGGCCACGCCACCGGCGCCCGCGGCCAGTAACACGAGGGTGACAACCAGTCTCCACAACCTCGGCACGGCACCCCCCCCTACAGCAGTCCCACCCCTCAGGCGGAGACAATACCGTCTCGCGCGCCGCACCGGGTCGCATTTTCGAACTTTTCCCGAGAGCAAAAGTCGTGGTGACGGGTGAATTCCCGGTTGCTCCGGGTGGGGCCCGACGGTAGATTGCGTTGGACAATCTCGAACAGCCCGGAGCCAAGGCGAGCTCTCGTCGCTGTCTCCGACAAGGGGGGCCACCGTGTACAAGGCGATCGTCGTCGGCACAGACGGGTCGGAGCGGGCGGCGCTCGCCGTCACACACGCCCTCGAGCTGGCGAAGATTTCCGAGGCGAAGCTGCACGTCATCCAGGTGGTTCATCCTGCTCTCAAGGCGGGGTTCTCCGACTCGAGCGGCGGTCAGCTCGAGGTCGACAAGCTACGCGACGAGGCTGAGCACCGGGCTGCACAGGTAAGGGCGCAGCTAGTAACCGAGGCCGACCGGCGGGGGGTGCCCACGGAGATTCACGATGCCGCAGGAGAAGACGTCGCCGACACCCTCGTCAAGACGGCCGAGGCCCTCGGTGCCGATCTGATCGTGGTTGGCAACAGGGGCATGACCGGCATGTCTCGCTTCGTCCTCGGAAGCGTCCCCAACAAGATCTCCCATCACTGCCCCTGCAACCTGCTCATCGTCAACACCGACACGGCTTGAATGGGGCCGGGAGCTTAAGAGGCTCGGATCGGAAGGCTCGTCCTGGCCCGGGGAGAACCACGAAAGTGGTAAGCACCTCGCAGACACGTCTCGAAGCGGCCAGCACCACCCGGCGGGGGGATGCCGGGGGTGCTGTCACGCTAAGAGGACACGATCGACGAGTCGCGCCGATGATCGGCGACCTACTCACTTCGATCACGAAGTCCCGGGTACACCTTGCACCCGATCGACTGGCGGCTCCTAGGGCCGAAAGACCTGTCGTTCCTGTCGTTGCTTCCCCGACACGAAGCCGCTGCTCGCAGATCGTCTGACAGGCGTTGAAATCGACCCGGGAGGGTCTTTGACCTCGTTTCCACGACCGACGTCCGGGTTCGTCCGCTCCCGGCTTGCACACGGGCATAGTCGGTGCGCTTGCGGCGGCCAACTCGTAATGGAATTGGCATTGAACTGCCAAAGACATTCACGCAGAATGAGCTGTGAAAAGTACGTGCTCATCTGGTGGGGAAGATCACCGCCGGCGACATTGGCAGGTCTTGCTATGGGTGCTGTGTACTGGAGTATTCCGCTGTTCGTCGTGGTGGTAATTGTTGCGGTCACTCCCGTTCTTTACGGGACGCTAAGACACCGGCAGTGGGAGGAAGCCGAGCAAGCAAGTGTGGCGCGAGTGGTCTCGGCCAGAAACCAGGCCGACCAAACGCGGGTGCCGGTTGTTGAGAAAGCGCCCGATGACTCGTCCCACTTTGAGATGGCGCGTCAGGAGGCAGCCGCGCTCCTCGAACGCCTTGAGCAGCTACGAGCCTTCTTCGCTCCCGAAGAGGCACTTGCGGCAGACGTCGAGCCAGCGGCAAACGCTGCTGACTGAGTTGCGCAGTTGTTGCGGAGTCGCGCGGTCCGGTAGAACTGCCTCGTGAAGGGCCTATGAGTTGCTCGTTCTGGTCGGGCTGGCCGGATCTGAACCGGCGACCTTTTGACCCCCAGTTCGCCCGAGAGTTTCCCAGCGAACACCGGTCATCGTCTCGTTGCGACACGACCATCTCGGTTTGGGCGTGCGAACGATCGGCCCGCGTCCTGTCGAACCCGCTGGGAATGATCTCGTGAGAGTGGACCTGGCTTACGGCGATCACGGCCTGAGCGTCGAGCTCCCCACTTCGTCCACGGTTGTGATCGAGCCGCGTCGCCACTCTGGGGTGGATGATCCCCACGCCGCGTTGGTGGAAGCCTTGACGAGGCCCGTCGCCGGTCCGCCGCTGCGCAGGCTGGTGCGCAAAGGCCAGAGCGTGGCCATCTCGGTGTGCGACGGGACCCGGCCCCAGCCGCGGGCGCTTGTCGTAGGAGCAATCCTGGAGCAGCTCGAGGGGATCGTGGACCCCTCGGACGTGGTCGTGGTAGTCGCCACGGGCACACACCGGCCGAACACGCCCGCCGAAATAGACTCCATGCTGGGAGCCGACCTCGTCAGAGCGGTGCGAGTCATCAACCACGACTGCAGAGATCCCGCCGGGCTCACCCACCTCGGCCGGCTGGGCGAAGACGTGCCCGTCTGGATCAACAGCGAATGGCTGGCGGCGGACGTGCGCGTCACCACGGGGTTCGTCGAGCCGCACATGTTCGCCGGATTCTCTGGAGGTCCCAAGATGGTGGCACCTGGTCTTGCGGGCCTTGAGACGGTGCTCGTGCTTCACGATTCGAGGCGTATCGGCCACCCCTTGGCACGCTGGGGGGTCATCGATGGCAACCCCATCCAGTCGGACGTGCGGGCCATCGCCACCGCAGCCGGAGTCAGCTTTGCCCTCGACGTGGTGCTCAACCGCCAGCGTGAGATCATCGCCGCCTTCGGGGGCGAGCTGCTCGCCATGCATCATGCGGCCACAACGCTGGCCGGCCAGATCGCCATGGTCCCCGTTGACGCGCCTTTTCAGGTGGTCCTCACGACCAACTCCGGGTTTCCCCTTGATCAGAACCTTTACCAAGCCGTAAAGGGCATGTCGGCGGCCGCCCAGATCGTTGTGCCAGGTGGCCAGATAGTCTGCGCCGCTGAGTGTCGCGAAGGATTCCCCGACCAGGGCTCGTATCATCACTTGCTCTCCTCGCGAGGCACCCCTGCCGAGCTGCTGGACAGCATCGAGAACGGCTCGGAGACGGTGCCCGACCAGTGGCAAGCCCAGATCCAAGCGAGGATCCTTGGTGCTGCTCGAGTCGCCGTCCACACCGACGGCATCTGCGATGCCGACCTGGTCGAAGTGGGTCTGGAAGCGGCCGGGGACATTGCCAGTTTCGTTGCTCAGGCACTGCGTCGCGCCGGCCCCGGGGCGCGCCTGTGTGTGCTTCCTGACGGGCCACAGACGATCCCTTACGTTGCAGCTTGAAGTTGCCTTCGCTGACACCCACGCTGGGATTCACCCCTGGGGACGAACACGCCTCAGTCCGCAGCCGGAGGGCGACTAGTTTCCTTCCATGCCCAGACGCCGCCTTACCGGCGCCCGCGCCGTGGCCTGTCTCACGGGACGCTCCTGGTACTAGTTGGGTGGTCGGAAAGTCCCTGTTCGCAGGGCTGAACGGTGCTCGCGATTTCATGCCGTATCGGGTTGACTTGGCGATGTGAGAGGAACGGCGCAGCAGCAGGGGTCTCTGTCGCAGG
>Ga0187872_10000232_pt1 | contig 67495 bp, 53 predicted proteins | sample June2016WEW_16_4_FD_132973 | JGI IMG/M metagenome (GOLD analysis project Ga0187872, IMG submission 132973) | Peatland microbial communities from SPRUCE experiment site at the Marcell Experimental Forest, Minnesota, USA - June2016WEW_16_40 | ecosystem: Environmental > Terrestrial > Soil >... | reverse complement strand
CCTCCTTCCCAGTTTTCCAAATCTCTGTTACCATCACCGCTACTATCACTGCCCTGTGGGAATTGGAACCAAGACGCTTTGAGTCGGATGATCCGACGACGGGCGGGGGTTCGTCTTTACCGGACCGAGAGACGCATGGTCTTAAGGAATGACTGTGCCTCTGTTCCCGAAGTCGGCCTGCTCCAATGCACGGAAGCAGCGAGATTTTGCTCTCTTAATTACGGAGTCTTCTCGTTCAACATAGGAGATTAGCGAATGGCGGTGCGCCGCCATGAGTACCAATCCGATCTATGATGCCTTCGATTTTGGACAAGCTGGATAGTCTAGGGGAGCAGCACCCACACAGAGTTCTCTATTCGTACATTGACGTGAATGGCAATCCGATTGAAGGCTACTCCTACGAGTCGTTTCTCCACCGGACGAAGGTGATCGCCGGACATTTGCGCAAGGAGCATGGTTTCAAGTCGCAGGACCGTCTTCTGCTCGCCTACCCGCCCGGGCTCGAAATGATTTGCGCGTTTTTTGGCTGCGTGCGAGCGGGCTTGATCCCCGTGCCCGTCTATCCTCCCAGTTCTCGTGGCTTCCAGGGCGCCCTGTACAAAATGGTCCACATCGCAAAGGATTGCCAGGCGACCGGCATTTTAACCAGCAAAGACTACCTCGGATCTCTAAACACAAATCTTGCCAGAAGCGGAGTTTCTGCCTGCGGAGTCGACGTCGACTATATCTCCGGTCTTCGTTGGCTTGTAACGGAAGACTTCGTCGATACGGTTTCGAACGAAACTTTCAACGGCGCTTCGAAGATTCTGTTTCTCCAGTACACGTCGGGGTCGACTCGAGATCCTAAAGGCGTGATGGTCACGCACGAAAACATTCTGCATAACTGCCCGCTCGTGATCGACCATCCCGCGCCGGTAGTCGTCTCCTGGCTGCCGCAGTATCACGATATGGGGTTGATTGGGTGCTACCTGTATCCCGCGCTCACAGGCGGCACGACCTACGGCTTCGCTCCCAACGATTTCATTCAGCGACCTACCCTGTGGTTCGATGCGATTAAGACTTATGGGGCCAGCGCCTCAGCCGCGCCCAATTTCGCTTACGACTATTGCTTGCGCGCCGGGCGGCTTTCCAAGGAGAGTTTGGAGAATTGCGATCTCAGCTCGCTCCGGCTGCTGATGGTGGCCGCGGAACCCGTCAAACCGGACACTTATACGCGGTTTCTGCAGGCCTTTCAGCCTTACGGACTGAAGTCGGAAAGCTTTTTTGTCGCGTACGGGCTGGCGGAGAATACTCTGGCGGTTTCGCTCGGCGGCCGCAATATTATTTCCGTCAACAAGAACGCCGTCGCGCTGGGTAAAGCCCGCATGACCAAGGAGGTTTCCGAAATCGGCGCGGCCACGCAGATTGTCAGTTGCGGAACTCCCCTGCCGGGACTCACGGTAAAGATCGTAGATCCGGAGAAGCACGTCGTTCTGGAAGCTGGTCGCATCGGCGAGATTTGGATCGCTGGAGGGAGTAAGTGCCCCGGATTCTGGAACAATCCGGAACTGACTCTGAAGCTGTTTCACGCCCGGCTGGTGGACGACAGCCCCTACGACGATGGCTACCTTCGCACCGGCGATATGGGTTTCTTCCACGACGGCGAACTCTTCGTCTGCGGCCGTATCAAGGACATGATTATTCTCCGCGGGCAAAACTATTACCCGCAGGATATCGAGGCCGTCGTGGAGAAAGCGTCCGGGCTAGTCCGGGCGAATTGTGTTGCCGCGTTCCAGATCAATGAGGACAGCGAGCCGGCCCTGGCGGTCGTTGCCGAAGTAAGAAATCCAAAAGCCCTTCCGGATGCGCTGAAGATTGCAGCTGCCGTCAGGAATTATCTCAACGTGGAAGTGGCGCTGATTTCTTTCATCGCGCCCCGTGCCATACCGAGAACCAGTTCGGGCAAGATCATGCGCCATAAAACCAAGCATATGTGGCTGTTAGGTCAATTTACCGTTCTGTCGCAGTTTTCGCGGGAAAAGGACGCTGAAACCTCCGCCTCCGGTTCCGTAAGCCAGTCGCCTTTCGACGTATTGAAAGCCCGTTACAACCTGACGGGTACCGAATCGTACAACCTCGTCGAAGCCGGGCTGGATTCCCTGGATCTGGTTGTGTTCATGCACGAGATCAAGGAACTCCTGAAGAATAAAGACGCCGATATGCTGGCGAGGCAGGTGGATATCGGTCTCATTCAGCGTGTGAGCGTAGCCGAGCTGTTTCAACTCGCCGAACAGTTGGAGCGCGCTCCCGAAGAAGCACTGGGTCCCCTGCGGCAGTCCTTGGCGGCTTTCCGTGAAGAGCAGCGCGCAGCGGAAGAGCGGATGATGAGGAACGACAGGAAGCTCATCTTCGAGCCTCCGGCGCCTGCATTATTGCCCAAAACGCCAATCCTGAATAATGTTTTGCTCACCGGTGGTACCGGCTTCATTGGACCGTTCCTGGTGAAAAGCCTGCTGGAACAAACACGTGCCAAGATCCACGTTCTCGTCAGGTCTTCCGACGAGCATCAGGGCAGGCAAAGACTAAGGGCGGCGATGGAATCGATGGGGCCTTGCCCGGCGGAACTGATGCAGATGTTCGAGACTCGCGTGATTCCGGTTTGCGGAGATCTTGGCCAGAAGGAGCTGGCATTGACGCGGGAGGTGTGGGATTCCCTGGCGAATGAAATCGATACCGTGTTCCATAACGGCGCAACCGTAAACTACTTGCTCAACTACGACCGGATGCGTGACGCGAACGTGCTGGGGACGAATGAGGTCTTGAGACTGGCGTTCGAAGGACGGCCCAAGAGCTTCAATTTGGTCTCGACCACCTTCATATTTGGCTGGGCGGTTAAGAAAGTTCTGTACGAGACCGACTTCAACGAGAATATGGAGCTTCTCGATTTCGGGTACAGCCAGTCCAAGTGGGTATCGGAGCAAGTGGTGATGGACGCACGCCGCCACGGGCTGGCCACGCGGATCTTCCGGCCCGCTCTGGTGAGTCCCTCGATTACCGGCGGAGGCAACAACTTCGACATTGCCGTGCGTTTAGTTGCGTTCATGGTGAATCACGGCATTGGAGTCGATGCTCTGAACCAGGTCAGTTTCGTTCCCGCAGACATCACGGCCAACAACATCGTCGCGATTTCCACGACTCCCGGCACGGAGAACAACACGTATCACGTAGTGAGGGACGACTACGCGAATATGCTGGACATTACCGGCCTGATTACAAAAGCGACCGGCCGGCAATTTGAAATATTCAGTCTTCCCGACTTTGTTCCCGAGCTGATCCGGAGATGCAGGAAAGAAGATTTGCTCTTTCCGCTGCTGGACTTTCTGGTGAACTCGGTGGACAACATTTCGGCCATGGAGTTCAAACGCTACGACAGTTCCTGCTATCAGGCAGCTCGGGATGCTTCCGCATGGGGTAAGCCGGATCCGTCTCTCGAAGATACAGTCAACGGCATCCTCAAATTCATGCACCGAAAGGGAATCATCTCGGTTGCACCTCGTGAGCTCAACGCCGTGGGTGACTGCCGATAGGCGCTTCACCCGCGCGGATGCATCGGGCGTGGCACAGCGGCGTTACTGTTTCCGAAATACCATTGTCTCTTTTACTTGCTGACCGGTTTCCAGCGTGCCGGTCGTGGTTAGGGTCATTTCCGCTCCGTCGGCGGAAACCACCCACCGATCCTTTTGGGTGATTTGATCATCTCGCCGGTAAATCGCATCGACCGTGTGAGCGTCGACAAGCTGAAGGGTCACGGTATCGTTGATGGAGTTTTTCAGATCGTATTCTTTACCGTCAAAGCGGGCGCTGTAGCTGAAATCTCCCGAGAAGCGGACGCCAGCGGTTCCTTCCGCCTCGATTTTGAGCGCCATCCCTTGCCGCAATCGAGTCTTACTCAGATCCTCGGCCCACTCACCCGGGAATAAGTCATTGGCAGCCTTCTTTCCCCCGGTCCGGGTCCACACGGTGATCCGGTCGGCACGGCCGTTCTGTGAAGTCGTGCTCGTTAACTCGTTACCATCACGCGACAATTTGTCACGAGTGGTCGCCACCAGGGCTCCATCCTTCTTCTCTTTGATTTCGACTTGATGCTTATCGATCCTCCGCAGCTCGATTTGATTAAATGCCGGATTGGCTGGTACGGACGCTCCGTGGCCGTTCAACTTCGCCGTAAAATCGAGGTGAGTGTCGCCTGAAATCACCACGTGCACTTCATCGTGTAGACGTGTGATGGAAAGTTTGTTGGGGGGATCCAGGGAAGACTGCGCAGAGATGAGCGTCCATGAGCCGATGCGGGGGTCTGCGGCACCAAGTTGAAGAGCGGCAAACAACCCGAGCAACGCGAGTTTGTGCAATGATCCTCCTGGAAACCGTGTATCCTTACCACACAATAAAATAATACGAACCCGTGCGGAATGCGAACCTGTCCGCACCGGGTCAGTCGGAAACAGAGCCTTCCAATGAAGATCGGCCCAAAAGTCCGAACCTGCCTCGGCGCGCGGGATGTGAATCTTCTTAGGGTGACGATTTTGAGTAGCGGGCTAATTCCGTGTTGCTGATCTTTCCGCCAATCCTCTAGGATTCTGAATTACGACAAGCCAAGCGAGGAGGAATTCGCCGCTAACCGATTTCGCGCGACACTATGAATCTCATGCATGTGCGCCGTTTCTGGCTGGCCGGGGTGATCCTTGTCGCCGTGCTTGCGCTCCTTCCATTTTCCTTCCACGCCGAGCGCCATCTGGAAACTGCAACGCGCATCGAAGGTAGTGAGGCGGGAAGGGTCCCGCAGGAGTTGGCCACTCGCTTTCGTTCGCCATTCGTTGACCGCGTGGTCCTGGTGATTCAGGGACTCCCTCCTGCTGATTCGGAAGAGGGCGAGCAAGCGTTAGCAACGATTGAAGAGAGACTGAAAAATGAACCCGGCGTGTCCGGAGTTGTTTCCCGTCTTGATTTTCGCGATCCGATTTTCCTGGGCAAGGGAGGAGGAACTTTTATTCTAGTGGGACTCACCTCGACCGAGGGTCCCGTGGAGTCGCTCGTCCCTAAGCTTCACGAGCTGGCGAACTCTCTTCAAAACCAGTTGCGCGGCCGTTATCCGAAGGTGAAGCTGGAACTCACGGGAGAGACGCCTCTCAATTTCGACATTCGGAAAGCTAGCGCCGACGACGTACAACACGCCGAGAGTCTCGTGATTCCTGGCACACTCGCGCTTCTGCTGGTGGCTTTCGGAAGCCTGGTTGCGGCCCTGATTCCAGTAGCCATTGGCCAGCTTGCCATCGCGAGCGCTCTGGCGATTGCAGGGTTCCTGGCTCTGCGTTGGCACTTGTCGATTCTGGTGCAGAATTTGTCCACGATGCTGGGGCTAGGCTTGGGAATCGACTACGCGCTTCTGATGGTCAGCCGCTTCCGGGAAGCGATTGCCGCCCAGCAAGACGGACTTAGAGCTTCGGTCATCGCGGCGCGTCAGGCAGGTCGTACTCTCCTGATTTCAGCCGCGACCGTGGCCATCGGATTCTTAGCGCTCTTGACCGTCCCCATCAGCGAAGTCCGTTCCATCGGTTTGGCTGGAGTCCTGGTGGCGGGAATGAGTGTGCTGCTGGCAAATACCCTCGTTCCGGCGCTGCTGGCAGTTCTCGGTCAGCGAATCAATGCCGGCCGAGTGCCCTTGATTGCAAGTTGGGATCAGCATCGGGCAGCACGCACGGCCAACCGCTGGAGGCGATGGGGGGAGGTGATCGTCGCCCATCCCTGGCTTGCCATCTTTCTGGCCGGCGCCCCCTTGCTTGTGCTCGCCTCGCAGGCCGCGCGGCTCGATACTAACGTCCCGAGAGGGGATTGGCTGCCGTCACAGGCGGAGTCGGTTCGCGCGCTTCACACCCTTGAACACATGGATCAGGTTGGCATTGTGTACTCGTTGCGCGTGATTCTCGAACTTCCAACCGATTCCATTGCGCAAACCGACGCGGGCTGGAATGCACTCGATCGTTTCAGCAAGCGGCTCGCGAGCGACCCTCGTTCCGGCCGCGTCATCTCCCTCACAACGATTGCGGAGAGCGACCGGTCAGGCCTCAGCAACCTCTCGCGCGAGACGCATCGAACGTTCCTGAGTCGCGACGGACGGGCGGCGCTGATTGAAATCTTACCCGCGACTTCGGTTTCCCTGAACGATCAGGTCAACTGGGTGCGGGAACTGCGGAAAACCGGTGCGGCAGCTCTCACGGGAGTACCCGGCGCCACGCTGCGCATTGGAGGCATCCCGGCGCTAACGGCCGATTATCAGACGATTGTCCTGGACCGCTTCGCTTCGGTAATGGCGCTGGTGGTGGGAGGGACGCTCATGGCGCTTCTTGGCGGGTTCCGTTCGCTTTTCGCCGCGGTAAAAGCCATTGTTCTGAACTTGCTCTCGGTTGCGGCCTCCTTTGGAGCATTGGTTCTAGTGTTTCAGGACGGACACGGAAGTCGCATGCTGGGAGTTCCTGAGGGAACGGTCAGCATATTTCCCATTGTGCCCATCGTTGCCTTTGCCATCGTCTTCGGACTGAGCATGGATTACGAAGTGTTCTTGGTCGCGCGCGTCCTCGAAGCGAGGAGGAGCGGGCTGAGTGAATTGGAGGCAATCCCCGAGGGGATTGCCAGAACCGCAGGGCTGATTACGAGCGCCGCTGCGATCATGATTGTGGTATTCGCGGCATTCACCTTCGGAAACTTCCTGGTGGTTAAGATGATCGGATTTACGCTGGCGGTAGCCGTGTTCATTGACGCAACACTCGTTCGCATTGTGATTGGACCTGCGCTTCTTCGCGTTGCAGGCGATTGGAACTGGTGGCCCGGAGGGCTCGCCGCCGCACGCGGTGCACCGGTGACCGCCAGCGGCGAATGATGCAAATCGATACGCGCAGTTCAACGCATTCCGAACCCGTCCGTTTTGGGCGGGCCCCATTTGAAGTCCGCACCGGGGCGTGCGAACAACGTGTTATGGTGCGCCCGTTGGCTTTGCGATCTTTAGTCTGCCGCCAATCCCTGCGTCTCAGGCTCCAGGCGAACCATCTCGGTTGGTAATCCTTCGAGGCCGACCTTCTCGCGACGCAGTTGCGCTTCGAGCGCTGCCAGTTGGGCGTCGATTTCCTGCTCGGCTTTGCGTTTCCGAATGATCGCCTCACGATAACGCCGCAGAAAGTAGTCGATGGTTTCCACCCGGATTCTGATCGAGCCGGAGGGTTTGTTCTCGTCAAGATCCTTGAAGCAGAAATACGGAGTGCCGGATTGCTCGATGATGCCTTCAATCACGCCATAGATGGGCGCATCGTGCCCGCACTTGAAGCTGGAAATTTCCAGCGCCACCAGATTGGGATGCCGGGCCGTGAACTTTGCTGCCCAGACTTTATGGTTCGTGCTGCAGGAGTACGAATTTTTCCAGGCGTCCGTGATGTCGAGGGGGCTGCTGATGATCCCGGCGCGGACTTCTTCGCCAAAGAACCGTTCCAGCAGATCCTCGTCGAGGGGAAGCGTGTTCTGGGAAAAGATCGGATAGCCAAGTTTCTGGAACTCGTCCAGGATCTCGTGATTCAGTCCGGGATCATGATGGTAGGGACGGCCCAGCATAACGATGCCGATGCGATCCTCGCGCTCCAGTTCGTCCATCACCTGGCGGGCCCGCCGGCGGATGTTCGCTTCGTATGCTTTCAGCGCCGCAAACCCGGACTCGACAGCGCGGACGTTTTCTTCCTCCGAGAGGCCCAGGACAGGCTGCCATGCCTGCAGCATCTGATAGCTGAACAGTTTCCGGTCTGCGAAATTGAGCATCGGATCAATGTATTTGACATTGTGCTCAGCGAAGACGTCGTTCTCTTTCGTAAACGCTGCCTTCACGGTCTCGGGAGTCGCGGTCACGGTGGGGCAGGCGTTCGCGCCCACAATCTTTACCAGGGGCGAATGCAGCACGTCATACATGGGGAAGAAAATCGCGTGCAATGGCTTCTTGCGATGCTTCTCCTGTATCAGGTTGTAGACGTGCGAAATTCCGACCTTCGCGGGAAAACACGGATCGATTGCGCCACGGCTGGACCCGGCGCGATAGAGGTCAGAGCTGGTGTAATCGGAGTAAATGATGTTCTCCGGTTGCACCCCGAGGCTCTCGAAATACGCGTTGAACAGAGGAGCGTAGGTATAGATGTTCAGGACTCGCGGGATGCCGATGCGCAGCTTGCTCCGGTTCTGCATCAGTGCGACGCGTTCTTTCGCGGACTTGGTCCAGGCCCGCGCGGGGATCGGGTCGGCGACGCTTTGGGCGTTGGTGGGACGAAAGACTTCCTTCGACGCATAGTCGACGAAGTTCGGATGCCGGTCCCGAATTTTGTCCAGGCCTGCCTTGATGTCCTTCATTTCCTCCAGATCTTCGACCGTTCCTTTTTCGCACGTGGCAATGATCAGGCGTTGCTCACCCAGCATGAGCGGAACCTTCGTGACCCGCTGGATGGGCACAAAATTCTGGACGGGTTCGGTCCGGACATCGATGAACGTTCGCAGGCAATTGTTCTTGCAGAAGTTGCAGCGCGTGGCTTCGTTGCGGGTGGTGCGGTACTCAATCTTGCGCACCGCATCCAGCCCGATGAACGTCGTTTGCAGGCCGTTGCGCCATAGACGCAGCGATTCCTGCGCCGCCCCTATCGCTCCCGACTCTCCGCAGTGCTCGTGCACGATGATCTCAGGCTGCCTGCCGGTCGCGCGAAAACTGTTACGAATGAAGTCCACCTCCGCTTTCACCACAGCCAGGTTGTTTTGCGTTCCCCCTTGCAGGACAAAGCGTGAGCCCAGCGCCGCGAGGTTGGGAATGCTGGCCACGTACAGAAAGACGTTCTTTGGCAGGACCACCGCGAGACCGGCGAGGATCTCCTCCGCCCGCCAGCCCTGGCGCTGGAAGTTCACAATGTCGGACTGCATAAACACGGCGCAGCCATAGCCAAACACCGGCATCGCTTGCGCCGAGAAGGCAAGATCCGCATATTGATTGACGCTCAGTCCGAAACCTTCAGCCGTGGATTGCAGAAAGTACCCATTGCCCGCAGAGCATTGCGTGTTCAACTTGAAATCTTTCACGCGGCCATTGTGCAGGATGATGATTTTAATGTCCTGCCCGCCAACGTCCACGATCACGTGCGGATCTTCGTAGAACTTCAGCGCCGATTCGGTGTGGGCGACAGTTTCAACCAGCGCCACGTCAGCGTTGAGAACATCTTTCAGGATGTCTTTGGCATATCCCGTCGTGGCCACGCCGAGCACTTCCATTTTCGCGTTCTGCGTTTCCACCTGGCGGCGCAGGTTTTCGAACATCTCGATCGTGTCCTGAATCGGATTGCCGTTGGACAGCTGATACGATTTGCACAAAATGTCGCCGTTTTCGCTCAGCAGAACTGCCTTGGTGGAAGTTGATCCGCCGTCAACTCCGATGAAACCGCCGACGGTCGAGCCTTTCTGGAACACGGCGGGCGTGAACTTCTTCCGGCGATAGGCTTCTTTGAATCCGTCGAGTTCAGCCGGGTGAGCGACCAGGCCCTTGCCGCCGGATTTCGCCTTCTCCTCCTGGCGGCCGTAGTCGATGTAATGAAGTAGCTTTTCGTAGCCGCCATAGCAACCGATGCAGTCCTCTTCGCCGCGCCCAAACTCGACTGCGCCTAGAGCGGCAAAATATTGAGCATTCTGCGGCACCTTAATGAGGTCTTCCGGTTTCGCGCCCTCTGGAATCGCAACCTTGCGCTCCTGCCACATGCGCGGAATATTGGCCTGCCAGGCCTCGCGCATGCCGCGAATGAAACTGTTCGGGCCGCCGAGCAACAGCACGTGCGGACGCAGGGTATTTCCACGCGTGAGAACACTCAGGTTCTGCAGCACAATCGCTTCAAACAGCGAGGCCATCAGTTCGTCAGGCGGAGTACCGACTTTCTGCAGACTATTGATGTCGGTTTCGGCGAACACACCGCACTTGCCGGCAACCTTATGCAGCTTGATTCCGTGATACTGCTGTTCGGCCATCAGTTCGGTCGGGATTTTGAGCTTGGCATTGATTTTGTCGATCACTGCGCCGGTACCGCCGGCGCACTTGTCGTTCATCGAGGGAATCTTCTTCTTGCGCCCGGTATCATCGTCATCTTTGAAGACGATGATCTTGGCGTCTTGTCCGCCGAGTTCGATGACCGAGTACACCTCGGGATGCAGCTTCTCGACCGCCAGGGAAACAGCTGTGACTTCCTGCACGAATTTCGCCCCAATCTGGTCCGCGATTCCGCTCCCGCCCGAGCCAGTCACAAACATCCGCGTGTTGTGCCGATCGATGCCCACATCGGCTTCCATGCGCTTCAGAAATTCCAGTGTCTTTTCCGGTTGCTTGGTTTCATGGCGCTGATAGTCTTGCCACACCACCCTGTCCGTTGTCGCTTCGACCACCACGGCCTTCACCGTGGTTGAGCCGACATCCAGCCCCACCAGGAACTTCGTGTTGTGCTCGTGCGGCTTGTGCACATGCCTCGCTCGCTGAATGGACGAGACCTGTGATTCGACGGGAGCGATCTGAATCAGCAGCGGACCTTTGTGGTCGTGCATGAATACCTCTCACTTTCCAAAACCAAGAGCTTGAACCGCCTCTTAGTCGCCGGACATCGCGGGAACTGTCTCTACCCGGACCCGCGACCGCTTCCAGAAACGAGTGTCACGATCGATTCGTTTGCTCACATGCAGAATGAAGTGCGCGGCAGTTCCAGCCACTCCCTCGCTGTGCGGCACGTGATAGAACGGCCGCTTCAGTTCGGGATGCTCTCCGACGTACTCGCGAATCTCATTCAGGCTCTTGCCCGTGGACTTGAGACACTGCTCGAACTCGGTCTTGGCTTTCACCTTGGCTTCGCCAAGCGCCATCTGCACGCGGCTGTGCGCGTTGACCTCGCCCTCGCCGGAGGTCTCAATCGGCAGAAAGATCATGTCCTTGAACTTGTTGATGACCGCCGACTGCACACCATCGGACTGCGACGAAGGCATGCATCCAAACGGTTTCAGCGCCAGCACCATGTGGCACATCTTATGCACGGTGTAATAGACGTTCTTGCCCACTTCCAGGTGTCCTTCCCCGCCGCGCGCGAACTGGTTGTAGAAAGGATGCGCCAGCTCCGCCAGCTCCGTCTGGGGCGCGAGATGATGTGTGATTCCGCCCAGATGCTTGATGGTGCGATGGTAGAAGAAATTCCACATCCGCTCGCCGGCGCCGATGCCCCATAGTTTCTTGTGCAACCCGATGTAGTTGGCAAAATTCTTCTTGAACTCGTACCACTCGGGATTGCGATGCGGACGATTCACCGGCCACTTTGCCTGGGCATGGGCCTTCGCCTGATACATGAGGTACGCCACCCAGGTAGCGATCGGCTCAATCAGCACCTGCGCGCCTTCGCGCTCCAGAAAATCAAACATGTGGAAGTTGCCGTCGCCTTCGGTGATCTGCGCCCAAAACTCTCCGGTGATTTTCACCAGTGGCTTCACCCGCGTGCGGTCGACCTCAATCGAGTTCATCCTCTCCCGGGCGGCGGCAAGCGCATTCAGATAATCCTTGCCCCACATATGCTCGTGCCATTTGCCGAAGACGTTGAATGTGTTCCGCAGAATCTTGTTGCTCTTGAACTTCGGCTTGGCCCAGTCGGGGGCGCTCTGCTCAATCTCAAACGGCTTGCGATTCTTCAGATCCTCACAAAGGCCGTCCACGGCCTCACGAAATACGCGGTCGGTTTCGCCTTTACTCGCCTCATACGGCCGAATCTGGTAAATCAGGTCGTTGATGACGTCGCCCAGGTGCATCGCGTTCAGCATGCCGAAGCCAAAGTCGATCGTGAACTTCAAGCCCGGCTCTCCCGACGCCGCTTTAATGCCGTCGCTGTCCTTGAACAGCAGAACGCGGAATCCGTCGAACCCCGCGTTCTTCAGCGCAAACCGGTATTCAGCCTCATACATCCCAAAGCGACACGGACCACAAGATCCGGCGGTGAAGAAAACGTAGTCGTCCAGAATCTGCTGGCGCGAGATGCCTTCTTTCTCCAGGAATTGGAGATGCTGCACCAGATTGCCGACCGTGAAATACGTCGGATTGCACTGGCCGTTATTCCCGAATTCCTTGCCCGTCTGGAAGGCGGCGACGTCAGGCACGGGCAGCTTCTCACAACGATAGCCGCAGCCTTGGAACACCGCCCGGATCAACTCCTCGTGCTTCCATGTAAATCCACCAAACAGGATTGTGGTGTGAGCGCGTTGCTCGGCCGTAAACGCCCGCTCGACAGGGCGATGGAAATGGGTTGGCTGGTCAAGTCCGGCGATCTTCCGCAGGCGGGCGCGTTCCGCATCCAGGCGCTGCTTGATTTCCGAGTCGCTTTCGATCTGGACGAAATTCGTTGCCATATCTTCCTCCGGCAGGTGGAATTTAACGTGCTGGTGGTTGGGGATGTGACGGAACGAGGACAGTTTCGCAAGTGTGCGGGTTCAACGCAGACGACAGGGGAAGAGAACCTCAGAGAGGCAGCTCTCCTGCCGACGTCAGATCTGCCGCTAAACTGCATTCGCACTCCAGGAACTTGGCTAGGGGCCCGACTTACGCGTTGCGGAACTGGTGCCGACGAGTGAACTTCACAGGCGCCGACCGAAATGCCCGCCCTTTAGAGACGGACCGCTAAGGAGGTGATTGCCTCAGTTTCTTTCCCCAAGCGGAGATCACAGCGACGAAGTGAGCTGGATAGATTTATTTTTAGCAAAAACCATGCCTTTCGTTCAAGAGGGGAAAACTGATTTAGGGGATTCAAGTTTTTCGCCGGAAAACGGATTGCCTGATCCCCGGATTTTTTCCGGGTGCTTCTTGCAGGAAGTTGGGGCGACTAAATCTCTCCTTGGCGGCGCTGTCCACCGCCAATCTCTGTTAAATGAATGACAGACTGTTGACATCTTCCTGACAAAGTAGTGCGGCAATCCAGCCAGACTATGGGAGTTGGGCCGTCTGGCGCGGGTTTGCGGAAGTCGCGTTCTTCCAAGCGCAGCGTCGCTCGCACCCTCAGCGGGCCCATCCATATTGCATGAAGGAGAACTGCCCATGAAGAGGAATTGCGCGTCTGCACTCTGGTGGCTGGCCGTCACCCTCGTTGTTATGTCTTGGTCCTGGTTGTCCCTTGCTCAGGACAACGACGGTTTCAATCGCCGGGGAAACATTCTAATTTCCGATCAATTCAACAACCGGGTCATCGAGGTGAATCCGGAAACTCACGGCATTGTCTGGAAGTTTGGGGACGGTTCCAGCGTGGCGGGCCCTAACTCCGTAGTGGCACCCAATGACGCACAGCGCGTCGGCCCATTCACTCTGGTTGCCGGCCCGGGCGCACCGGCAGGCTCGGAACCGACTTGTCCCAGCGGCTGTGCCGACAATCGTGTGATGCTGGTGGATCCCAACCGCCAGATTATCTGGCAGTACGGACAAGCCGGCGTGACGGGCTCCGGCCCCGACCAACTCAACACCCCGGTGCAGAACACCTGGCTTCCCAACGGCCACATTTTGATCACCGATCAGGGAAACGCGCGGGTCGTTGAAGTCACGCTCGACAAGAAAATCGTCTGGCAGTACGGCATGACCGGGACAGCCGGTTGCGGTGCGAATCAACTCAACAACCCCAACAGCGCCGAACTCCTGGCCAACGGCCACATCCTGATTGCCGACGAGAGCAACAACCGGGTCATCGAAGTAACGCGCCAGAAGAACATCGTGTGGAGCTACGGTTCCTGCACCGGCACCGAACTCAACGGAACCGCCTTTGCCAGCCGCTTGCCCGACGGCCATACGCTGATCACCGACTCCAACCACAACCGCATCCTGGAAGTGGATCCCGCGGGCAACGTAGTCTGGTCCTACGTCACCAACGCCCGGCCAGGCAGCGTCTCCAATCCGCAGCCCACGCGTGCGGTGCGCTTATGCAATGGCAACACGCTCATCAGCGATCAGTTCAACAACCAGGTGATCGAGGTTGATCACGACGGAACGATCGTCTTCCAGCAGGGCACGATCGCAATCGTGGGCGACACCTTCGACCTGCTCAATGCACCGTACGATGCCAAGGTAAACGGCGACTACACCGGTCTGACGCCTCCATTTTTCTTCTGAGGCAGGTTCGGCTTGAACCCTGCGGCCTTATATCTCCATTCGTTCCGCGAAGGCCGCGGGGTTCGGCTCACTCAAGGCCTGGCGTAAACCGGGCTGTCGGGACTTGGCGGATCATAGTCGCGCCCGTACTTGTTCTTATGGCCGGCGATCACATCGGTTTCATGCAGCCGCAGGTCGCCTAATGATGAAGTCTCGGCCGTGATCGTGACTTCGTGGCTGTACGCCTGCAGGTCCTCGGGCTGGGCCGAAGCGTGGAACACCTGCATCTGGTAGCGGCCCGGCGGGACGTTGGGTAGCGTGATCTCGCCGTTAGCTCCCGAAACTCCAAAATACGGAGTGCTTAAAGCAATCACCACGGCGCTCATTTGGGCGTGAATGTTGCAAAAAATGTAGGAGATTCCCGGCCGGTCAAACTGCACGAAGCGCGTGGTCCCGCTTTCATAAAGCCCGAGATCGAATCGCTTCCCTTCATACAGCGAAAACACGTTGTGAAAGAACGGATCGTGATTGGGAAACTCGACCTTCCCGCCCACCGGCACCACTGCCAAAGCGGGGTGGAAACTTTTGTCCTTCTGCTCGAGCTTGGGAATGGTGGTTTGAACCGGCGTCTCCGCCGGAGTTCCGCCCAGCGGTGTCAGCCAAATCACCGCATTCGACGCGTTCTTGACCTTGTGCCCGTCGTGCAGGAGCTCGATCCGGGCCTTCAGATTGGCTTGCTGCGCAGACAAGGGCGCAGACAAGAACAACGACAGGCTGCACGCCAGCGCCAGGCCCGCCAGGACCGCATTGTGAGCGCGCCTCAAAATAGAACCCCCATGGCCAGATTGACCTGGTTGGTCACGCTGCTGTTGCTGTAGAACGGGTAGGTCCTCAATCGGCGGAACTCCGCCGCCAGGATGAGATCCGAGCGCGGCCGGAACACGACGTTCCCCAAAGCTCCCCGGTTGCGGCCCAGGATCGGCGAGTAGTTGTTCTGGTCAGTCGCGAAGCCGAGCACGTCGCGGCTGAAGGCATCGTCCTCGGCGAAAACGCCGTTCATCTCCAGCTTGGGCGTGATCTGCCACTTCAGCTGACTCCATCCGCCGGCCGAGTCAACGCCGCGGATCGGCGCTGCCGAATACTCGGATGATTGTCCGTAGACCACCGTCTGCCCAATGGCGGCGCCCAGGCCACCCGCGCCGCGCCCGCGATAGAATTCCCCGGAGAGCCTCCAGCTTTGCGTGAGCGGAATTTCCCAGTCACCCATCGCCGCCCAACCGTCCACGTAGCGCTCTTCCGACCAATCTTGACGCCCGTAATACCCGGCAGCTCCGAAACTGATCTCGCGCCCGCCCACCGGCCGCGACCACGCCGCCCGTGCCGCATACGCCGGTTGCCCCGATTGTTCCCCCGGGCCCGCATACCGATAATACGGATTAGGAGGCATATTCCACGTCACATTGTCGAGAATTCCGGCCTGCACCGTGAACGTTTGGGCGTCCGCTAGATCGAACCGGTGTTCCACCCGCAACTGCGGAATCCAACCCCACAAGTTCCCGGCGTAGGCAAAGGCTGGAGTGGCCAGCGAGGCAAACGAAGTCGGCGAAAGCGGAGAAATAAACAACGAGTCCTGACCGGCCACCACCGACGTGTGCTCCCAGTCGAACCGCAGGCTGGCCGTCTTCAGCCGCACGATGCCAAAGTCCACTCCGTTGGGCGCCGCGGGAAATCCGCCGGCGAAATCCAGATGCACGTTCGCCGATGTCTTGGCCCCAGCCAGATTCGGGCCGAAGATCTCCAGCCCGATCTCAGACTGCCGCAAGGTCGCCCCAAACGAGGACTGTGGCAGTCCAGAGGCAGCCTGGGCAAAATCAGGGTAGTCGAAGTTGTCCGATGTGCCGTGATTGCGGAAGGCATTCATCAACACGATGCCCGACGGTCGCGCTCGATATTTGCTGGCGGCTTCTACCTTCGTCTGGTACTGCTCATCCACTTTTTCGCTGAGCAGCGTGCTGGACTCCTCCAGTTTTTCGACTCGCGCTTCCAGTTGCGGGCTCGCCTGCGCAGTGGTCGCCGGGGAAGCGGGCGCTTCTTCAGCGTGTGCCGCAGTCACTTTCTCCAGCATGGATTGTGTCTTTTCGAGTTCTTCCCGCAATTGCCGCATCTCAGCCCGCGACGTCTGGTTCTCCTGGCGCAGTTCCTCGATCATGGCGCGAAGTTGCTTCATTTCGCTCGCCATGCCCTCGTGATCCGCGGCTTGCGCTTCGCTCGCCGGAGCGCCGGCATTGTTGTTTCCCGCAGCCTGCGCCAGCAGCATCTCTCCAGGCATCGCAACGCAAACCACGACCACAATCCTTGACAGCATTCGGATGGACTGACGCTTCATGCATCCCCTCCCGCCTGCGATTGGCAGGCTGCCTCTCTTTATCCCATTGCCTGTTCTTGGTTCGTTCTTACCGGCCTGCACCACCGGCTGCATCCCGGCGCTCCGCTGCTGCCTGCAGCGTTTCCCCACTTGCCGGGAGCGACTCCTTGTCGCCCGGGGTCGGCAGAAGAATCCGGAACACGGTCCTGCCCTGCCGGCGTTCCGTCTCGATCTTCCCGTTGTGGTCGTGGATGATCTTCTGCACCACGGTGAGCCCCAGCCCCGTGCCATTTTCCTTGCCATAGCTGACGAACGGCTGGAAGAGTCGGTCACGGATGGGCGCGGCAATTCCGGGGCCATTGTCACTCACTTCAATCACCGTGCCTTCGGGAGTCTCGCCGATTTCGACCCGGATCTTTCCACCCGTATCTGGCGCCGCATCGCATGCGTTCAAGACCAGGTTATAGAGCGCCCTTTCCAGTTTCCTGCCATCGAACCATGCCATGCCGGAGCCGCGGAGACTCTCCTCGATCACCGCTCCCTGATGCCGAGGGTGCTGGCGCACGGCCTGGATGGCGCGGCGTACCGGCTCGCACACGCTGCCATACGCCGGATTCAGCGACTCCCGCGTTCGGGCAAATTCCAGCAGCGAGTCAATCAGATCGGTCATGCGATTCACACCCGCGCGGACTTCCTGGTACAAGTCCTCTTTTTGCTCGCGCGAGAGGCCGCTCTCACAGAGAAATTCGGCGTTCGCTGTGATCGCCGCCAGGGAGTGCCTGAGATCATGCGAGATGGAGCTGGCCATGCGCCCGATGGTCGCCAGTTGTTCGGCCTCCAACAGATCGCGCTGGGTCTTGAGCAGACTGGCACGCATGCGGTCAAAGGCGCCCGTGAGCTCAGCCACCTCGTCGTTCCCCCGGGAATCCAGCGGGTGATGAAAATCTCCCCGCTCCAGCGCCCGCACACCCGCGACCAAGTTGGCCAACGGCCGGGTGAACGTATGGGAGAGCAGAAACACCAACAGGCTGCCGATCAGCACGGCCGCCAGGCCCAGCGTCAACAACATGCGGTTGAGGCTGTTGAGAAATTGCGTCTCTTTGTCGTAAGAGCCCAGTACGGTGAGCCGGATGGGCGTGGCTTGCGGCGCGGACAGCTCCAATGAAGTGCCCAGATAATGCTCGTCCCCGAGCCGCACGTCTGCCGGCTTGGCCTGCGCCGGGCCTGACACCAGCGCCCGCAGACTGCCGCTCCCGGCTTGCGTCTCGGTCAGGGTCGTCGCCAAGATTTCTCCGTTATAGGAGAGCACCACCTGACCGGCCGCGACCTTGCTGATCTCCTGCGCCAGCTTCGCATCAATTTCGTCTCCGATCACGAGATAGCCGAGCACAGAACCGTCCGTGCGCGAGCCGAAATAAATGGGCTGAACGAAGGTTTGATAGAGATGATGCCCGCCGTACCACCAGCGGTTCGCCTCCTCGTCGTCCAGAGTCTTGGTGAAACTGGTCTGCGCCATGTCCCGCGTAAACGCGGACGATTTGGCGTGCAGTGCCACCACCACGCCCCGTCGATCGGCCAGCACCAGCAGGTCGCTGGCGGCAAGCTGCCACAGGTCGCGGGAAGCGTCCTGAATCGTCGCCGGATCATGGGTGGTCATCAGGGTGCGAGTTATGGGCAAGTCGGCGAGGAGCTCCGCTTCGCGGGTCAGCAACGATTCCCGTTCCTGCTGGAAGTTCTGAAAGGTGAGGACAGAATTCTGCAGGCCTTCCGCGATGCTCTCGCGAACTCTACCCTCGACCGCGCGCCGCACCAGCAGCAGGCTGGTTGCCGTCAAGCCGGCCGTGATCACCAGCATCGACAGCAGAAACCGTGTGCGCAGGCGGAGCGAAGGAACCAGGCCCGGCTTGGGAGAAATGATGGCCGGGGCCGCGGATTCTGTGTTCTTGTGCAAGCGTTCAGCCCACGAACTTGTACCCGACCCCATGCACGGTCCGGAAGTGGACCGGACTGGCAGGATCGCGTTCCAGTTTCTGTCGCAGCTTCAGGATGTGATTATCCACCGTGCGGGTGGAGGGGTAATTCTGATATCCCCAAACTTCGTTCAGCAGTTCGTCCCGGCTGATCACGCGCTCCGCGTTTTGCAGCAGGAACTGCAGGGTCTTGAATTCCTGCGCGGTGAGGGGAATGACCTTGCCGTCTCGCTTCACTTCCATGCGCGCCACATCCACGGTGACATTATCGAAACTCAGCAAGGTTCGGTTCGCCGCCGGAGCGTTGTGGCGCAAGGCCGTCCGCACCCGCGCCAGCAGTTCGCGCGGACTGAAAGGCTTGGTCACATAATCGTCTGCGCCCAGTTCCAGCAGCAGGACTTTGTCTGAGACATCGCTCGCGGCGCTCAAAACCACGATGGGAAGGTTCGGAGTCGCCGCCTTGATTTGCCGGCAGACGTCACGGCCTGACATTTTCGGAAGGCGCAGATCAAGAATCACCGCTGTCGGTACCGTTTTCTGAAAGCTCTCCAGACCCGACACCCCGTTGGAGTGGGTTTCCACCAGATATCCTTCGGCCTCAAACAAGCGCCGCAACGCTTTCTGCACTGCCGGGTCGTCTTCAATGACCAGGATGCGGCCCAGGGCGCGCGTCGCACCCCCGCCCTCTTCCTTCTGCTGCACAACCGGCGGAAGACTGGCTGGCCCGGTCGTATTCTCTGCGGCTCGCAACATCGCCCCCACCTCCACTCGCACAATAAGCAAATCACACTCTTGGACTGCCATCCAATGGATAAGATGCCAAATTGACAATCTTTTTACATTTTCTCAGGGTTGATGCGGCCTTGCGGTGGGCACAGACCGATCGTTGGCCTTCTTGAAGAAAACGACTAGAGTGCACTTACCCTCGATTGAGACCCTGGGCGCCCTCAGTTTCCGAATTGCAGACGCTCCAAAATCGGCCCCAGCGCGAGCCCCGGCAGATAGCTGAGTGCCGCTATCGTGGTCAGGCAGGCGGTCAGCAGCAGACCGAAGACAAAGTGGTGAGTCGGAAGTGTCCCCGACGAAGCCGGAGTGTTTCTCTGCCGTCCGAACAATGCCGCCAGCGCCAGAGCCGGAAGCGCCAGGCCAAACCTGCCCACAATCATCGCCAGCGCCGTCGTCAGGTTGTAAAAGGGCGTGTTCGCACTCAACCCGGCAAAGTTCTGACCGTTATTGGCAAAACTGGAGGTGTAGGCAAACAGAATTTCTGTAAAGCCGTGCGGGCCCCTGTTCGTAGTCAGACCCGACAATCCTGCTGAAGTGCTCACGGCAATCGCGGTGAGTGGCAGTATGACCAACGGCGCGGCTAAGGCATACAACACGATCATTTTGTTTTCCGCCGGCCCTATCTTCTTGCCCAGATATTCCGGCGTGCGCCCAACCATGAGTCCCCCCAGAAAAACCGCGATCGCAGCCGCCATGACCATGCTGTATAGACCGCTGCCCAGGCCGCCGAAGACCAGCTCGCCCAGCAGCATGTTGAGAAGCAGAACCATCCCACCGAGTGAGCTGAAGCTATCGTGCATTGCGTTGTAAGAGCCCGTTGCCGTGTTCGACGTCACGACGGCGGTAAGAACAGAACCCGCGATTCCGAAGCGGACTTCCTTCCCCTCCATATTCCCGCCGGACTGGGCTTGACTACTCCTGAAATCGACGCTGCCGGCATGCGGACTGCCCCTCTGCTCGAAACCGTGCACGAATAGCAACCCACAGATGAACAGGAAGAGCATGACGTAATAGAGGAGCCATCCCTGTCGCGGCTGGCCCACCATCCTGCCGAAGGTGTTGGTCAATGCCGCGGGCAGCAGCACAATTGCCAACATTTCCAGAAAATTGCTGAGCGGCGTCGGATTCTCATAGGGATGGGCGCCGTTCGCGTTGAAGAAGCCGCCTCCATTCGTGCCCAGGTTCTTGATAATTTCCAGGGCGGCGACCGGCCCTTGCGGTATCACCTGCCTGGCGCCCTCGACCGTGGTCACAACCGCATAGTGGTGGAAGTTCATCGGAACTCCCTGCCCTACCAGTAGCAGAGCGCCGACCAATGATCCCGGCACGAGTACCCAGAGAACCGAGCGCACCAGGTCAACCCAGAAATTACCCAGCGTGTCGCACACCTGTCTGGCGAGACCGCGGATGAAGGCCATCCCCACCGCCAGCCCAGCTGCTCCGGCCAGGAAATTCTGCGCGCAAAGACCCGCCATCTGGCTGAAATAGCTCATGGTGTTCTCGCCCGCATAAGCCTGCCAGGTGGTGGTAGTCGAGAAGCTGACTGCCGTATTGAATGCCAAATCTGGAGTTAAAGGCGTGGTCTGATAGGCCGGGAAGAACCATGGCAGAAAGCGTTGCGCCCGGAGAATCGCATATAACAGGAGCGTGGAGAAAAGGCCGAACAGCACGAAGCAGGTCGCATAGTGGGGAAACGTCATTTCTGCGGCGGGGTCAACGCGAGTGATGCGATAGATGAACTTCTCAAGCGGAAGCAAGAAGCGATCCAAAGCCGTACGTTTCCCGGTGAAAACACGTTCCACGTATCCGCCTAAAGGCTTTACCAGGACAGTGACGATGATGATAAAGAGCAGATATTGAGCAACGCTATAGATACTAGCCATCTTTGTGATTAGCCCGGCTGACCTTCACTTCGTGCTCTTGTTTGCGACCGGTCCGCTTCCTCTGATTTGATCACAGAACTCCACAAAATTGCGCAAAGATATCGGCCGCAAGCTCCTGTGCAGCTCTACCGACTCTACGAATACTTTACGGACGCCGCGCCGCTGCTTTATTGATGTGGTATTTTGTCTGGTTCGTCGGCGTCTGGGCTCTGCAGACGTCCGTGCAGCTTCGATCAATTTCTCACCCGGGAGAACGTCCGTGTCCAGATGGGTGTTCACGCTGTTGTTGTGTTCCTGTCTTCAAGGCGCTTCCTTTGCCGGAGCAGATGAGCGCGTGCTCTATAACGGCAAAATTTTCACCGGAGAGCCCGAGCATCCTTACGCTGAGGCGGTGGCCATTCGCGGCGACAAAATCGTAGCCGTCGGCAACCGCGACCAAGTGTCCAAGGCCGCGACCGCCAGCGCGGAGTTCATTGACCTCAAGGGTAATTTCCTGATGCCCGGCCTCATTGACAGCCACTGTCACGCCATCGACGGTGGGATGACACTGATTTCGGCCGATATCGGGGAGAACGTCCAGTCCATGGATGAACTGGTCGCGTTCGCGGCCGAGGCTAAGAAAAGCGGCCGAGGCATGAGGGGGGACGTTCTGACCGTGAGCGGAATCCCGCTGGCATTCTGGTCGAGAAGCAAGGAACTGAACGAGCGCTTCAACACTGGTCCCTACGCAAATCAGCCTGTGCTGCTCGAAGGCATGGACGGCCACACGGCGTGGGCCAACAAGGCGCTGCTGAAGCGCGCCGGAATCGAAAAGCAGCTCATCAGTGGTCTTGATGCGGTGGGCCGGGGCTATTACGGCTTCGGGCCGGATTTTGAGCCGAACGGTTTTCTGGTGGATGCGGGCGTGGACAAGGTCGATGAGGTTCTGCCCAAGCCGAGCCCGGAACGCATGCTGGCAGCCGGGCGGGCCGCGGTCGAATACATGCACGGATTGGGAATCACCGCGTGGCTCGATGCCGCTGCCAGTGACGAAATCCTGGCAACCTACCGAAGTCTCGCCGAGAGCGGTGATCTGAAGTCGCATGTCGCCGCGCTCCCCGTCATCGAGTTCAAGCAGGGCCATCCGGAGCAGCAGTTGGCCAAGGCGCTGGAATGGCGGGATCGCTTCAAGAATGTGCCCGGCGTCAAGATTGTCGGCATCAAGGTGTTTGCCGACGGCGTCCTCGAATACCCCTCACAGACGGCTGTTCTCTCCAGGCCGTACCGGAACAGCGGACGAAATGGCGAACTACTGTTCCACCCCGCCGACTTTGCCCGGATTGCGATTGCGGCAGATAAGCAAGGAATGCTGGTTCACGTTCACGCCATCGGCGACCAGGCCGTGACCGAGGCGCTGAATGGCATCGCAGCGGCCCGGAAGGCGAATGGCAATTCCGGTCTGCCGCATACCATTACCCATCTGCAACTGATCAGGCGCGAGGACATTCCGCGCTTCCGCGAACTCGGTGTGATCGCGTCATTCCAGCTCTACTGGGCGACCGCGGAAACCGACACGATCGAACTGGTGAAACCATATATCGATCCAGCCCTCTATGCGTGGCAATATCCGGCGCGCTCCGTGCTCGACGAAGGCGGCACCATCGCGGGCGCAAGCGACTGGCCGGTTTCCACCGCCAACGTGTTCCGCGCCATTTATCAGGCTGAAACCCGCCAGGGGCCCGAAGGCGTGCTGGATGCGAGTCAGCGCGTTCCGCGCGAGGCCATGCTCTATGCCTACACCCGGAATGCCGCGCGTGCCTTGGCCGAGCAGGCGAGGATCGGCTCGCTCGCTCCGGGCAAGCAGGCGGACTTCGCTCTTCTCGATCGCGATGTGCTGACCGTAACTGCCGAGGAGGCACGCGATACCAAAGTCTTGTGGACAATCGTTGGCGGCAAGACCGTCTACGGCGCCCAGCCCTAGGCCGATCAGTCGACAACCTCCGAGAGAGAACTGGAGCGCCGGATGGCCAGTACAGATTCCGTTGATAAACACTAGCCGACTTATCGTTACTGATCTTGTTATGGGACGTCGTTGGCTTTATCGCGTCTCCAGCGAGAACGCGTACTCCTTTCTTCTTAAGACGGTTGGTACAATCCGGCTATCGAGCATGAGGGAACTGAGTTTATGAACCAATCTGAGCCCGTGATCATGGCCATCTCTAGTTTCGATCCCTTAGGAGGAGCGGGTGTAATTGCGGACCTGAAAACCTTTGGGGCTAACGGATGCTACGGTGTTGCCGCGATCTCAGCCATTGACGTCCAGCAGCGCCCCAGCGGTCTCAACGAGGTCTACCCAGTTGACGTGCACATCTTGCAAGCCTGCATGAGGTCGATACTAGCGGAGAGCAAGGTCCGAGCCATCAAGATAGGCATGCTCGCTACCCGCGCAAATGCCGAGGCCGTACGCGAGGTGTTGGAGGCAAATCCATCGCTGCCTGTTGTTCTCGATCCTCTCGTACGCGCGACGGGGGGTATCGACCTGATGGATTCGGGCTGCCTCGAATTCGTACGTGATCAGTTGCTGAGTCGAGCCACCGTGATTACGCCCAATCTGCCAGAGGCTGCCGCTCTCATCGGAATGAACGTTGAAAACGTCGAGGACATGAAGTTAGCCGCGCGTAAGTTAATCGAAATGGGAGCCCAGGCGGTAGTGGTAACCGGGGGGCACTTGGAAAGACCGGTTGACGTGTTCGCCGACAGTTCTTCGAGCTTGCGTACTCTCGCCGGCGACCGGATCAAGCCGGAGAACATCTACGGTGCAGCATGCACCTTCTCTTCGGCATTAGCCGCCAGCCTGGCACTCGGACGCCCGCTGGCCGAAGCTGTAATCCTCGCCAAGAGCTACGTTACCGAGGCGATCAGGAAGTCCTACCCTGTCGGTGCGGGGCGCGTGCCACTCAACCAGTTCTATCGCCTTCAGGAACTGGCGGAATCCCCGCCCGCTGGCGTCAAGCCCGTTCACTGAGGGTTGTTACCTGGGGGCATCTCACGCCGCCGGTTTCGTGTATTCGCATGCCGGGGCGTAGTTTAGTTTCACTGAATTGGTCGGGACGGCGAGATTTGAACTCGCGACCCCTTGCACCCCAAGCAAGTGCGCTACCAGGCTGCGCCACGTCCCGACTGGGATGGATTCCGCTCGCTCGGCGTCCGCCCTCAGGCAGCCGCCAGCTTCCAGCGGAGGGGTTCACTTCGCAATTTTACACCACGCGCCGCCAGCCGCGAAGCGGCGCAAGAATGCAGCCCACGGCGCAAGCCGTGGGAAACGGTCGCGGAAGCAACCAGCCCCGAAGGGGCGAAAGAAAGGCTGCGCTCAGATTCGAACCGCGCAAGAAAGGGACCTCACTCCAAATCCCTCCAGTTCGCTCCCACGCCCATCTCCACCTGGAGCGGGACCGCCAGCGCGTGCGCTTTCTCCATATGCTCGCGCACCAACGGCTTCATGATCTCCACTTCATCTTCCGGAACTTCAAACACCAGTTCGTCATGCACCTGCAGCGTCATTCTCGACTTCAGTCCCCGCTCGCGCACGGCCGCGTCAATCCGGATCATCGCGATCTTGATCAGATCCGCCGCCGTGCCCTGCAGCGGGGTGTTGACCGCGGTGCGCTCGGCGAATCCGCGCTGGTTCACGTTCTTGCTGTTGATGTCCGGAATCGGCCGCACCCGCCCGAACAGCGTCCTGACCTTCAACTCGCGCCGCGCCTCTTCCAGCGTCTTATCAATGAACGCCCGCACGCCCTTGTACTTTTCGAAATAATTCGTGATGAACTGCTTGGCCTCGCCCGGCTCAATGCCCAGCTGCTGCGACAGCCCGAACGCCGACAGCCCATAGACAATCCCGAAGTTCACCACTTTCGCCTGCCGGCGGTGGTCGGGCGTGACCATCAGCGGCGGCACACCGAACACCTGCGACGCCGTCAGCGTGTGAATATCGTCGCCGCGCCGGTACGCTTCCACCAGGATCGGATCGCGGGAAAAATGCGCCAGCAGCCGCAGCTCGATCTGCGAATAGTCCGCCGTGAGAAGCACATGGCCCGGTTCGGCAATAAATGCGGCGCGGATGCCGCGGCCCAGTTCTGTCCGCACCGGAATGTTCTGCAAATTCGGATTCGCCGACGACAGCCGTCCCGTCGCTGTTCCCGCCTGGTAGAAAGTCGTGTGCAGCCGCCCCGTCGCCGGATTGATCATCGCCGGCAGCGCGTCTACGTAGGTTGATTTCAGCTTCGTCAACTGGCGATAGTCGAGCGCCATCCGCGCGATGGGATGATTCTCCGCCAGCACTTCCAGTACATCGACCGCCGTCGATATCGTCCGTCCCTTGCCGTATTTCACCGGCTTGGGCAGGTTCATGCGATTGAACAGGACATCGCCCAGTTGCTTGGGCGAGCCGACGTTGAATTCCATCCCCGCCGCTTCATAAATTTCTTTTTCTTTCGCCGCGATCTCCCGCTCCAGTTCGTTCGACATCCGCGCCAGCGCGGCCGTGTCAATCTTCACGCCCGCCTGCTCCATGCGCGCCAGCACGGGAACCAGCGGCAGATCCAACTCTTCATAGAGTTTCGCCAGCCCTGCCTGCTCGACTTCCGCCCGCAGCGCTCCCGCCAGCCTGCCCGTAATGTCCGCCGCCTCGGCCAGTTCGCCCGCCAGCTTGAGATTGAAGTGCCGCAGCGCCACGTCCGCCAGCCCATGCGAAGAGTAGGTCGGATCGAGCAGATAGGAATACAGCATCGGATCATGCCGCACGCCCGCCGGCGTGATTCCGAGCGGCGCCAGCGCATGAATTGTGTCCTTGTAGTCGTGAATAGCTTTCGGCAAATCGGCATTCGTCAGCGCAGAACGCAGCGCGTCCGCAGTCTCGCCCGAGTCGAGCTTCACAATCGTCGCCGAGCCTGCCGCCGCAGAAATCGCCACCCGCCGCACCGCAGCCGCAGGTGCTGCTGCCGCCATGAGGGAAAGCTGCGTGCCCTCGGGCTCTTCCTCTGCCTGGGTGCCCCACCCAACGCGGTTTTCGTTGGGTGGGAATTCTTCGGATTCCCCTTCCACCGCTACCGCCAGCGCGCCTCCGGCTCCCACGGCCCTCACCACGTTCCCCACGTCCTCCGCTAACTTGGCCTCGCCGTAATGCGCCTCGCTGACTTCGACCACCGGCAGCAACTCTTTCAACAGCGACGTGAATTCGAGCTCGGTGAAGAGATCGCGCAGCGCGTCCACATCCGGCTCACCCACGCGCATCCCCTCGACATCCAGTTCCACCGGCACGTTCGTATCAATCGTCACCATGCTCTTGCTGAACAGGATGGTCTCGCGATTATTCAGCAGCGACTCGCGATAGGTTTTCTTTTCCACTTCCGCCGCCCGTTCCAGCGCCTGCTCGACCGTCCCAAATCGTCTGATGATCTCGACCGACCCTTTGTCGCCGATGCCGGGCGCCCCGGGAATGTTGTCAATCGCGTCGCCGCGCAGCGCCATCACATCCACCACCCGCTCCGGCGGCACGCCCAGAATTTCTTCCACCTTGGCCGCGTCGCAAATCAGATTGTCCTTGGGCGGATTCAGAATCTGCACTTTGTCGTTCACCAGCTGCATCATGTCCTTGTCGCTGGAAACCACGTAAACCGGATGCGACGCCCCGGCCGCCTTCCGCGCCAGAGTCCCGATCACATCGTCGGCCTCGAACCTGGCCATCTCCAGGATCGGAATCCGGTAAGCCTCCAGCGCCCGCCGGATGTACGGCACCTGTTGCGCCAGATCCTCCGGCATGGCCGCGCGGTTGGCTTTGTAGCCCTTGTACTCGACCTCGGTGAAGGTCTGTGTCTTGATGTCGAACTTGCGCACGGTCGTGACCGTCTCGGCCTGCTCGTCGCGAAAAGTCGGCCCGGCCACATCGAATACCGCCGCCAGAAATTCCGGCGCAAAATCCTCCCGCAGTTTGCGCAACATGTTCACGAAAACGTAAATCGCCGCCGTCGGCAGCCCGCTCTTGGTCGACATAGGCCGCTGCCGCGCCATGGCGTGGTAGGCGCGGAAGATGAACGACATGGTGTCCATCAGGAATATGCGGCCAAGCGCCGAAGAAGTCTGCGCCGGAACGCGCCCACTCGCGGGCGGCGAAGCTGCGGGAGCGGCTGAAGCAGAAGTTTTTTTTCGGGGAGGCACCGCGGCTAGTGTAGCAGCAGCGTCTGGCGCCTAGAAATCCACCCGGAAGGTCGCTTTCACAATCTTGCTGTGCTTGCTCCCGCCCGGATTCCGAAACACCAGATAGTACTTCACCGGCCGGTCCATCGTCGCCGGCAGATCGTAGTTCACCGCCTGATTGTGCGAAGCCTCCACCGTAAACATTGCCTCGCTCGGCCGGTTGCCTGAAAAATCGGTCTGCTGATCCTCGTTCAGAACGAGGAAGTCGATGTTGGCGCTGTCGTCCGACGCGCCGCTTGGCTCCCCGGCGTACGACACGAACAGCCCGTTCAGGTGCGGCATCGTGGCGTGGGCCGGAATTTCGAACGGGAACATCTCGGTCGCCTTCAGGGCAAAGGTCTTCTCCAGAACGGTCTGCGTGGTTCCCACCGGCGACGGAGCAACCCGCTCCGAAGGTGCGACCGTGCTCACCGGAGCAGGCTTCTCATCTTTGGTGCAAGCTAGATCGAGCAACCAGAGCGCGCCCAGCAACGCCACCATCTGTCTGCGCCGGAATCTATGAGTGCTCAGCGTACCGCCGCCTTTCCGTATTCCGTGTTGAAGTGCAGCCGGATCTCCCCGCATGTGCCTTGCTCGGGCGAATAGACAACGCAGCTGTCGAACGGGCGCGAGTAAACGTGCAGGCTCACCGCGCGCTGGTCGAATTCCCGCGGATTCAGCACGCGATGCACCGGATCCGCCGGATCCACCGCGCAGGGATGCGACACGTTCATCTCGACAGTGTTGAGCGGCTCAAGCTGGCAGCGCCCGGCCCGCAAGTCCTGCTGCACCACATGAAAGTTCTCGACCTGCAACCGTCCGATCGGAGCCGCCATCCAGCAATTCTGATCGCGATGGTTGTGCACCGAACTCACCTGCCCCACTCCCCAGCAAATCGCGATTAACTCGTAGATCGGCCTCCGGTCAATCAGATTGCGCGTGTAGTGCTGCCGGTCCCAGGTTAAATAAGGAGCGAGAGAGTCTGCGCTGACCGGCATTTCCTCCAGCAGGCGCCGCACCGTTTCGATCTCGTGGAACGTGGATTCGGGCAGTTGTCGCAGTTCTTCAACCAGCTTCTCAATCGGGACCGTCTTTGTCGCCGTCGTCATTCCGCACCCCGGAGATCGAGTATAGCGCAGGGGGATTGGGGTGTTCGTGTCTCAACGTTCTCCGGATCACTGTTCCCTGGGTTACTCCGGGTTTCCGTACTCACCATGCCTGGGGCCGAAATCTCTCAACAGTTGCTCGTTGAGACCCCAGACCTGGTCCCGAATGCATGGCATGCCGGCGGCTCTTTCGCAGATCTTGATCCCGCGCCCCTCGAGAAAGTGTCTGACTTCGTTTTTCGTTCTGACGCTGTCGTCTCCGTTCCGCATCGCCAGGAAATCGTGACACGAAATGCACAGTACCTCGGTCTGCTTCAAGATTTCCGACATGCCTCGGATGGCCAGACGCTCCGCTCCCTCGATGTTCATCTTCAGAAAGTGAATTCGGCCCAAGCTCAATTCTCGATGGAGGGCGTCAACCGTTGTGGCTTGCACCGGCTTCCCTTTCACCGAACTCAGCCGATTCCCGACATACGTCCCGGAATCCATGATCATCGCCGTAGCGTCGGGAATATCGGCGATCGCCCGGTGAACGCAGATCACGTTCGTTAACGCGTTGTACTGTACGAGCTTCTCTAAGCAGTGGTAAGTTCGCGGATGGGCCTCGACGCAGATCACTTTCCCCAGCGGTCCCACCGCCCGGGAAAAACTCAGCGTTTCTTCTCCCACCCCGGCACCAATATCCATGACTACGTCGCCTGGCCGAGGCCAGTACTTCCAGAAAAAAGTTTCGCGCGCAGATTCGTCCAGGTGCTTCAGGTCCAACCGCAGGAATGGCTGAGGATAGGCGAAGTATCCTGTCTCCGTCTCGTGCATCCAGATTCCGTCATCGTAAAAGATTCTTTTGACGCCCTTCTTGTGATGCCGGGCAAGCGAACTGGAAACTGGGCCTAAGACCGACCTGATGCCTCTTTGATCTAAGAGCGCTTTGATGCGATCCAAAGCCAGCATGACGACTCTGAAGAAAGGACTCGCTTCGAACGGAGGTGAAGACTCTCCCGAGCTTCTAGGAAGAATACGGCACCGGGATAGGAGACGTCAGTGAGGAGTGAGCTTTTGGCAAGGGCTAGTTCCCAAAATGGGTATGCCTCCTGCTTCTGCGACGGCACTAACCTGCCGGGTGCCCCACAGCCTGCCCTGAGCGAAGTCGAAGGGTCTCGCCGCGTTTGCGAGACATGGGAACGTCACCCTACGGTTCTCTCCCCGATCCCAATATTTCCCGGCTCCCACCCTGTGCCACCGCCGGATACACCGCTCCTTTTCGCCGCCCCAAGTCTTGCGGCAGTTCCGATCGCAGCAGCCACAACCCCGCCGCCACCGCCGCTGCCCACGTCACGGTTACCAGTCCCAACCGCATCAAGTCTGATGTCCGGCTGCCGTGTCCCGTCGCCGCCAGCGGCACAACTTTCGCCACTTCGTAGCTGATTCCTCCAGCAGACACCGCCGTCAGCGCCGCCTTGCCCAACTCGCCCCACCGCAAGCCTCGAAACGACACCAGCCCTCGATAGTGCAGCAGCAAAGCTAAAGCCAGCAGGTTCGCCACGATTCCGAGGTCGGACGCCCAGGCCAGCCCGATCACGCCAAAGGTGTGGAAGAGAAACGAGTACATGGGAAGAGACGCCACCGTGAGGATGGTCGCCGCCGCCATGGGAGTAAGCGTGTCGCCCGCCGCATAAAACGCGCGGGCATAGAGTCCCTGCGCCGACCAGGACACCAAGGAAAGCGAAAACCAGAAAAAATAAATCGCTGTCGGCTGCGCATCAGAGAACAAGAACTGTCCCCGCCGGTACACCAGATCAATCAAAGGTAGCGCCGCCGCCATCATCCACGCCGACGCCAGAAACGATGCCGCCGCTACCCGATACACCGAATCATTCACCGTTGCCGCAAACTCCTCGCGCCGCTTCTCATTGAACAGCCGCGCAAAAAACGGCAGCGACGCCTGCCCCGTTGCCTGTCCCAACACCGCAATCGGTACGGCGAATAACCGCTTCGCGAAATTGAGGTGCGAAATGTCCCCTACGCCGCTCGCGGCGTAGTGCCGCAGAATCCAGTCGTCCGCCGCCACCAGCGACACCCCGACCATCAGCGGCAGGGAGAGCCGTACCCACTCCCGGAATGCCGGATTCGTCACCTCAAATGACGGCCGGTATCCCGTCCCAATCCGCGCCGCGCCGATCGCGCTCGCCAGAAACGGACCGGCAATACTCCCCAACACCGCCCCGTAAGCCAACGACGCGACGCCGAAATGCCGTCCGCCCACTACCCCGCCCAGAATGATGAATACGTTGTAAATCAGCGGCCCGAACGCCGGAAACAGAAACAGCCGGTGCGACAGCAGTACCGCCGAAACTACCCCGCCGACATAAAAGAAGATTTGCGCGGGCAGCAGAATCCGCGTGAGAAACACGCACAGCTCGATCTGCGCGGGCGAAAATCCTTTCACGAACCAGCGCACAAACTGCGGCGCGAAGATCTCGGTGAGAATCGTCCCCACGATCAGCACCGCCGTCATGACCGTGATGATGATCGAAAACGTCTTCTGCGCGTCGGCGTCACGTTTCTCCGCCAGGAAGCGGGTGTAAATCGAAATGAACGTGATCGAAGCCGCGCCCCCGGCCACAATGTAGTTGAGAAAATCAGGCAGGGTGAATGCCGCCACGTAGGCGTCGGTCTGCGACCCGGCGCCGAACGCGTAGGCGATGTAGGCCTCGCGCACATAGCCGACTACTCGTGACAGCATCACTGTCCCCATCAGCAGCAGCGTCGCGGAAAATGCCGTGTGCTGATGCGATGGACGAAAGAACCGCAGCCAGTTCCTCATGGAGATTGGTTCGGAACTCCAATCTTATCGGAATCTCCAATCGCAAGTGTTGACCGAAGGGAATCCACTGCGGATCTATGGGTACCAAAACTGAGGCTGCCCCACCCTTGGCGGTTTTCGAAGGGTGGGTGTAAGAGCACATTGAATAGGACTGGTTTTCAGCCCCTGAGAGGTTCAAGCGACAATCGAAAATCTGCAATCGGGGATCTCGCCTACCCTCGCTCGAACGCGTGCTTCTTCTCCAACTCTTCCACGGCCGCGCGGCGCGCGTTCTCGAATCGCTCTGCCTGATTCATCAGCTCCGGCGTCGCCTTCGCCCATTCGCTGTCGATCCGCAGCAGTCCCTGCTCCGCCAAGCGCACCGCGATCTGCAGCAAATGCGCCGTCGTGGTCTGCAGATATTGCGCGTCCGCCGGATCGCCAATCCACACCCGTCCGGGTGCCCCACCCTTCTCGCGTTCTTGGCGAGAGGGTGGGGATTTTGACTTCCCTTGTTCGCCGGGTGCCCCATTTCTCGCGTCCTTTGCGAGAAGTGGGGATTGTGATTCTTCAGGTACGAGCGCCAACTTCGTCTCCCAATAGACCTTCCTCTCCACAAACTCCGCCATCGCCTCATCCGTCGCCTTGCCAAACACCCACTGCTGCCGCTTGAAGTCGTAATGCCGGCTGGAAAACGGCACCGGCAACAACTTCCCCGACTTCAAAAACTCTATCTGACGCCGGTCCACTTCTTTGCGCAGCGCGTTGATCACCGGAGCCTCGGCGTCGTGCGGTTCGAGCGACGGCATCACCTCGCGCACCGTCTGCGACAAATTCACCGCCACCGGCGCGTGCAATTCATCCGATCCCACGAGGCAAATGTCGCCATGCAGCACCCAGAAATCCGCTCCCGACGTCGCCCGGTGAAACGGCCACTCCAGCTTGATCGTCAGCGGCAGCCCGCTGAGCGTCATCCAGATTTTCTTGTCGGCTGCCTCGCGCGCTTCGTCCAGAACTCCGCCACTACCCTGCAACTCCGTCATGCGCTCATATCCCTTTTCATGTGGAAATCAGAAACCCCAGATAGACTGCCAACAATTTTACCGGATCGACGGCGGGTGCCGGGTGCCCCGTCCTTGTCGCGTTCTTTGCGACAGGGCGGGGGCTTTGACTTTGCTGACCGCCTTCGCGGTTTTCGAGGGGTGGGTGGAACTGCGGGTGCGTGCCCCACGCCTGCCCTGAGCGGAGTCGAAGGGTCTCGCCGTTCTTGCGAGAAGTGGGGATTTTCCTTCGCGTCCTCTGTGGTTAGCTTTTGGCCTTTGCGAAATGCCGTCCCACCTCCGACGCATACTGCCTCCCCACCCGCTCCCCGTGCTCCGCCAGCCATGCGCTCAGCCGCGTCTCTCCCGCGGCAGGGGCCTCACTGGCCAACAGGTTGCCCATCAGCCCCTTGTATTCCTCCCAAGTCAGGACCACGTCCCGCACCAGCCATCCCGTCAGCATCGTAGCGACGTAGGCTCCGGCCATCGGCACGTGCAGCAGGCGAGCTCGCCGCCCCACGCATCGCGCGATCAAACGCACTAACTCATCGAAGCGGAATGTCTCCGGCCCGACCGCATCGAGCACCTCGTTTCCCTGCCGGCCGGCCGCATCGGCCAGTAGTCGCGCCATGTCCTCGACATAAATCGGACGAACCACGTACCGTCCATCTCCCGGAACCGCAAACACCGGAAACCGCCGCACGAACCATGCAATGTTGTTGATGAGAATGTCTTCCGCCCCGAAGATTACTGTGGGCCGCACAATGGAGTACGCCAGCCCGGAGTCCATCACGGCTTGCTCCACTTGCGCCTTTCCTTTGTAGTAGCCGAGCGGCGACTCGAGCGACGGGTTGGCGATGCTGACATGCACGATGCGCCGGACTCCGGCGTCGCGTGCCGCCTGGATTAACCCACGGCTGTTTTCCACCGCTGTCGCAAACGTCGTCCGGCCTCGCGGAAACCTCACCCAGTAGGTATTGATCAGGGTTGACGCGCCTTCCAGGCTCCGCCGCAATTCTTCCGGCCGGTCAAAGTTGTAGGCAAAGACTTCGATTTGCCCGCCGAATGGACCGGGCCGGGGTTCCACGTCTGGCGGGTGCCCCACGTCTCGCCGGTTTTGCGAGACGTGGGGATTTTGACGTTTTTCCTGATGAACTGCCGGAGGATGGTTGGTCAGCGTGCGGACGGTGTAACCGCGATCCAGCAGAAGCCGGGTCGTGTACCTGCCCGTGTAGCTGAATGCCCCCGTGATGACGACCGTCTCCGTCACAAATCCTCTGCCGGCTGCCCCACCCGGAGCCTGCCCTGAGCGAAGTCGAAGGGCGGTTTTCGAAGGGTGGGTGGAACTGCCGGCTGCCCCACCCTTCGCGATTTTCGAAGGGTGGGTGGAACTGGCCGATTCGCGTGTGCCCATCCTAAGTCTCGCCGCTCTTTGGCGGGATCAGGGCGGGGACTTTCACTTTGCCCCGTCACTGCCTGTCAGATCGTTCTGTAACAACAGAACATGACCGGCAAAAAAATTACCCCGCCTTCTTATTGACCTTCGCCCCGATGCGCAACATTTTCCGCACCGTGCCCGTCGGCAGCCGCTTCATCTGGTCGTACAGTTCCGTGACCGCCTCGAAGAACCCGGCCATCGCCTGCAGTCGCTCCCGCGTGTACTTCGCCCCCGGGTCTTTCGGATCCACCTCCGCCAGGCAGCGCCGCAGCACTTCCCGCGTCGGATCGATCTCCCGGCGTTTTCTCTGCTCGATCACCAGCCGGAACATCTCCCACACATCCTTCATGGACTCGTAGTGTTCCCGGCGGTCGCCCAGCACGTGCACGGCGCGCACGATCCCCCAGGTCTCCAACTCCCGTATGGACGTGCTCACGTTGGACCGCGCCACGCTCAGCGTTTCGGCGATCTCCTCGGCCGGCAGCGCCCGCGGCGAAAGGTACAGCAGCGCGTGGATCTGCGCCACCGTCCGGTTGATCCCCCACTTCGTCCCCATTTCCCCCCAGTGGAGGATGTATTGCTTCTGCAGGTCCGTCAGTTCCGCCATATCGGTTCTTTCAGTACGAACTGAATATACAGAATAATGCGCCCTGTTGTCAAGCCGACGGTCTGGCGCGGACACTCTTGTGGCGCGGACACTCCTGTCCGCGAAGCCGGCAGCCGCCAGCCTCTGCCGCGAACTCCCCCGCATCCTCTTTGTCAGCGCCACCCTGCTCTGTCATCCCGAGCGGAGCAGGATCGTTCGGCCACGAACGATCTTGCGGAGTCGAGAGCCTGCCCTGAGCGAGCGCAGCGAGCCGAAGGGGACCTCGTGCCCGCCGATACCCAGCAACGGCCCGACGGAGAGTTCGCACCACAAGCTTCCGCCCGCGACGCCCGCAGCACCGTGGCAGAGCGGCCCTTCAGAGCCTCCCCTGAGCAAGTGAAGCGCGTCGAAGGGGCCGCGTCAAGCGACAAGAAAGGAAACAACTCCACTCTGCCGAAGGTGCGAAGCCGAAGAGGTGGGGAACTTTGACTTCCCGCCCACGACCCCGCACTCTACAATCGGAAAGCCGATGGATCCCGCCCGCATCGCCGAACTGCTGGAACCATTCCTATCCCCCGCCTCAAATCGTTGTCATTCCGAACCGGCGAACGCCGGTGAGGAACCTGCTGTTCTTTCGCCTGCGCAACTCCATGATATATCGACGTACATCGATATACTTCTCCGCTGGAATGCCCGCATCAACCTCACCGCCGTCCGCGACCCGGAAGCGATCGTCACCCGCCACTTCGGCGAGAGCCTCTTCGCCGCCCGCTACCTGTTCCCAAACGCGGGCCGCCAAGGCAAGAAAGAAAAGAATTCCTCCGCGTCCTCTGTGTCCTCTGCGGTGAAAGATTTTGACGTCGCCGATCTCGGCTCCGGCGCCGGATTCCCCGGCCTCCCCATCAAGCTCTGGGCTCCCGACATCTCCCTCACCCTGATCGAGTCCAGCCACAAGAAGGCCGCCTTCCTGCGGGAAGTCAGCCGCGCCCTTACATTGACGGACGTCAATATACAAACTGCCCGCGCCCAAATCCTCCCTGCAGGCAGCTTTCAAGTTGTCACCCTGCGCGCGGTCGAGCGCTTCGCTTCCATCCTTCCCGTCGCCGCCAACCTGGTTGCTCCCGCAGGCCGACTCGCTCTCCTCATCGGCTCCACGCAGTTCGACCAGGCGCGGTCTCTGTTGCCAGACCTATCGTGGTCAGATCCCGAGCCGGTCCCGCTGTCGCATACGCGAATCTTGGCCGTCGCTCACCGCCCCGCGCAATAGGCCGCGGTCCCTGCGCCCCAGTCAGCTCTGTCCTCACTGCCATAACCAGACTAGTTAACAGGTGGACCAAAGCATGGTTTCCGAGGTAATCGCGGCTGGTAAGACTAATAGGAACTCCATTGGCGGCAAGCCAAAGTGGGACGATGACCGTATCTTGGCGGTAACGGGATGATGTTAACGCCTTACAGATTTCGACCTCCTTCTTACACAGGGAGAGAGTTTTCCACAGTGTTCCTTGAGGAACATTTCTCCGTCTTTTTCCTGCCCCCTTGCACGGGGGGGATGGTTCTTAAGAGCGCAGCCCTCCAGGGCGGGGACCAGCGCGTGACAGCACACGCCCGTAGTGTTCCTTCAGGAACATTGGACGCGTTTTGCACACAAATCACGCACGTGCACAGCGATTCGTCATTGCATTGAAAACAGTAGCGCATTATGCTGCGGAGTTAGCTCTGGTTTCTCCTTATACTCCCATGGGACGCGTCATCGCTATTGCCAACCAGAAGGGTGGCGTCGGCAAGACTACGACGGCCATCAACCTGGCCGCGTCGTTTGCGGCCGCTGAAGTGAACACGCTGCTCGTAGACTGCGACCCGCAGTCGAACACGACGAGCGGATTGGGCTTCGCCAAGGATCCCGAACGGATCAGTTCCTACCACATGATCATGGGCGCAGCCTCCGCCGAGGAGGCGCTGCTGACCACGGAGCTCGAACAGCTTTGGCTGATTCCATCGCACAAGAATCTGGTGGGCGCGAACCTTGAACTGGTGGAGGCAGAGGGGCGCGAGTTTCGCCTCCGCCAGGCGCTGGCTCCCCTGCGGGATCGCTTCCAGTTCATCGTGCTGGACTGCCCGCCGGCGCTGGACCTGCTGACCGTGAATGCTCTGGTGGCAGCCGACGCCGTGCTCATCCCGATGCAGGGGGAGTACTTTGCGCTGGAAGGCATCAGCGAGCTGCTGGATACGATTGATCGCATACGCCAGGGACTGAATCCGGGCCTGGGGATTGAGGCGGTCGTGCTGACCATGTTCGACGATCGCACGAACCTGGCGCAGCAGGTAAGGGCAGAGCTGCAGAACTTCTTTGGCGAGAAGCTGTGCGCGACGACCGTACCCAGGAACATCCGGCTGGCGGAGGCGCCGAGTTATGGCAAGCCAGCCTTGGTGTACGATCCGCGGTCGAAAGGAGCGGAGAGCTATATCCGGCTGGCGAAGGAAATCATTGAGAGGCAGGCATTAGGGACCGGACTTCGGACCTCAGACCTCGGGCCCCAGCCGGTGGCCGTCAGTGACCAGCCCGTTGCCGGCGAAATCCCGGCCACAGGGGACAGGGAGGGGCACGGAGGGGAGAACGATGCAGCGGTGGAGGAGATTCCGCCGGCGGAGGAGATGGATAAGACAGCCTAGTATATTGATGAGCATCGATGTACATAGATTGACAAACATCGATATATCGCGGCAGCGGGCTCTGACAGCAGATTTCCCGGCACGCTCTTGCCGCGTTCCGCGGCAGCCAGACGGGGATGCCGGTTGCATAGGTCCCTTCGACTTCGCTCAGGGCAGGCTCTTCGGCGCCAAAGAACGGCGCCTCAGGATGACAAGTTTAAGCGCAGGCGTGGTTCGGCACGAGGGAAGCGCATTGGGATGGCGTGGGAGAGCAGGTAAGGAGAAGCGATGACGACTACGGCGGCGGAGAAGACGGTGCATTCTGGGGAGAAGGAAAGACCGGAGAAGCGGCGGGCGCTGGGCCGGGGGCTTGAGTCCTTGTTGCCCGGACCGCGGGTAGTGGCAGGAACGGCGACGCGGCCGGCGGCAGCGCCGGCGGTTGGCGGCGACACGGCAACAGCCGAGCGGAGCTCGGCCGGACAGCCGGGGGCGGCTGTCCCCACATCACCCTCTTTCGACCCTGGCACGCGGGCAGGAGTGCCCGCGCCACAGGCTGAGCCGGCAGTGGTGGAAATGATTCAGGCGGTGGTGGAGGAGGAGTTTCCGTCCATGGGCGCTGGCGCAGCCTCGGCAGCAGCTGCGCGGGCGAGTCGCCCGCGCCCACATGAGCCTGCCTGGCCCGGGCCCACACAGGCAGTAGAGGAAGGCATCACGATTCTGGCGCAGGCGGAGTCGCGGATCCCCGGGAACCTGGTGGCGAACCTGGCGATCGAGGATATCGACAAAAATCCGTTCCAGACACGGTATGTGGGAAGTGACGACGCGCTCCAGGAGCTGACCGACTCGATCAAGGCAAACGGAGTCATCCAGCCGATTCTAGTGCGCCCGGCGGAGGAAGAAGGACGCTACATTCTGATTCTGGGCGAGCGGCGCCTGCACGCTTCGAAGCTGGCGGGGAAGACGACGATTCCGGCGATGGTGCGGCGCGTCTCCGAACAGCAGGCGGCGGAGATGACCATCATCGAGAACCTGCAGCGTGAGGACCTGAGCCCGCTGGAGCAGGCGGAAGCGTTCCGGGTGCTGAGCGGGGAATTCCATCTGACCCAGGCACAGATCGGGGAACGGGTGGGGCTGTCGCGGGAGTCGGTCTCGAACTATATGCGGCTGCTGAAGCTGCCGCGCGAGGTGATGCAGTTGCTGGCGGAAAAAAAGATCAAGTTCGCCGAGGCCAGGGAACTGCTGAAGCTGGAGGATGATCAGCAGATCGTAAAAGCTGCGCTCTACGCGGTGAAGAAGGGCCTGACGGTGGAGCAGGTGGAGCGACTGGTGCTGCGAATGAGCGGATGGCTGGATGCGATCCCGGGGATGCCGGGACAGGAAAGGAAGACGGGCGGGGCGCGGTGGGTGGATCCGAATGTGCGGGCAGCGCAATTCGAGCTGGAGCGGCTGCTGGGAGTGCGGGTGAGGATTCGCGACCGGAAGGGAAAAGGAAAGATCGTGATTGAGTATTCGACGGTGGATGATTACGAGCGGGTGGTCGATGCCTTGCGCGGGAAGAAAGTCTAGCAGGCCGCAGAAAAAGTCACGAATGCGTGCGCCACGGTGGAAGAGCGGCGCTTCAGCGCCGCGTAAGCGGTTTGAAATCAATGCGAGCTTCAGCCCCGGTGGTCATTCTCCGACCGACGGCGGACTTTTTCCGCATCCTTCTGGATGTTGAAGGGAAAAAAGTAGAGTCAGGGACCAGGGTTCAGCGGGCGGCCGGATGGCCGCCTTTTTGTTTTCGGCCGGAATCAGAGCAGTAACCGTGGGATGATCACGCTGCGGGGAGCCATATCTCTGGTGGCCAGCGGGGTTCGGCAGGACAGAAGTGGTATGTGGAGGTTGGCGGTGTTGACCAGCATGGTTCGGCCCTGGGTCTCGCGCGTCTCGCAGAGGATGGTGACATTAGATGTAAAGTGGAGGCCTCTCCGATCAGTGTGCCGAGCCCGCCCTACGACGACTTCCCTTCACCCTATGTCGGGCCTATGGCCGTGGGCGATTTCAAAAAACTCGATCTGGCCACGGCGAACTTGAGTGATGGAACGGTATCGATCTTGCTGCAGCAGTAGTTCCGGGCGAAACCCACACAGAAAAACGCCACCCTGCCGCGCGTAGCGGAAGGATTCCTGCCTTTTGTTGCGTCGCGGTGCGTCTTTGAGGAATCAAGATAGTGAACACGGTGGGACAGACACGTCGACTCCGGAGGGGCAGGTGAGCCAAAGTGGGACAGTGGCAGCCTTCACAGTGGAGTTCGTGTACACCGGAGGCTGCGGTTCTTCGAGAATGTTTACTGGTGTGGTTCTACCCGGGTGGGCAGACCTGGTACGAGCATGTCGGATGGAGGGTTCAGAAACAGCGGATTCCTCGACACGCTTTCGCCGCGTTCCGCGGCTCGAAGCGGCTCGGAATGACAACTGTTTGGGAGCGTTGCATAGGTCCTCCGGCGCCAAGAACGGCGTCTCAGGATGACAAGGCTTTTCTGCGGGGTGGATGTTCATGCTGGATCATGCGGGGCTGAAATCGGTCGCGGAGCAGGTGATGAGCGGCGCTGAAGTCGTGGTGGAGGGCCGCGCGTCGCGGGTGATGCGGACGGGAAGCCGCCGGTTTCGGATGGCGCGGTTTGCGATGGGCGGGAGAGAGTATCAGGCGATCGAGCAGAATCCGGAGAAGCCGAGCCGGTGGGGCAAGCTGGCGCGGGAGGGGCATCGGGTGGTGCAGTTTCGCGATCTGGCTTCCGGCAAATATGTAGCAGTGGTGGTGGATGCGGAAGTGACGGAGTATGGAAGGTGATCCAGGAGGGAATATGGCCACGAGAGGCATGCTGATTTCGTTAGTTGCGGCCATCCTGACGGCGATGGCATGGGCTCAGAGTCCAGCGGCATCGCAGACCACAAGCCCCGCAGCCAGCGCCTCATTGAGCCAGATTGTACCCGGTGGATCGATGGTGGCTGAGCTGGCTACGTCCGTGGATGCCAGAAAAGCCAAGACCGGCGACAAGATTGAAGCCAAGCTGACGATGGATGCGCTATCGCACGGCAAGATCGCGATTCCGAGAGGCACGAAAATCATGGGGCACGTAACCGATGCCAGGGCGCGGACCAGGCAGCTACCCGAGTCTCGGTTGGAGATCGCTTTCGATTGCCTGGTCTTGAGAAACGGGCGCGAAATCCCGCTGAAGGCCACGATTCAGGCGGTGGGAGCGCCCATGCAGGCTTCTGCCCCGGCCACCGGTGACCTGGGGGAGCAAGGACAAGGACAGGGAGTTAACGATGCCCCCGGACCGAATGGGATGAAGAAAATCCTAAGAACCGCACCTCCCGGCTCTACTCGCCCGCCATATTCAGGGGGTGGTGCTGAAGAACCCACGGACAGCGGCGGACCCCACCGAGATTCGGCGCAATCGCTGGGACCAACCAGCCAGGGTGTAGTCAGGATGAAAGGGATTACGCTGAGCAACACCCCACAAGGTTCTGCAATCAGCTCAACCAGCAAGAACGTGCATCTGAGCAGCGGGACACAACTGGTACTCCGAGTCAATGAGTGAAAGGGATGTTTCGCCAATTGAGATGATTGCCTGCCTGGCGGCTTGCATCATTTCCTGTTGCTGACAAACCATCCAGAATCGCCGCTTCTCCGGGAGGTTAGCGGCACATTCCACAACAGCTATTCCACAACAGCTGTTGGCAAACGGGCGTCCTTTTGCTTACCCTAGCGGCACCATGCCAATCACCAAACTTCGCTTCACCAAACTTCGCTCGCAGCTCGCTACCGCCCTGATCATGATTGGACTGCTCCTGCTCGGTTTGATCATGGGTTGCACGACGGCCGCATGGGCGCAATCTCCATTCACTCTAGAGCAGGTGATGAGCTCGCCGTTTCCGGGTGAACTGGTCGCCGCCACACAGGGCAGCCGGGTGGCGTGGGTGTTCGATACAAAAGGAGTCCGCAACGTGTGGGTGGCTGACGGCCCGGACTTCGTTCACAGCGCCCGCCAACTGACTCATTACAGCGCTGACGACGGCCAGCCTATCGCCAGCCTGCGGCTCACGCCCGACGGCAAGACGGTGATCTATGCGCTGGGAAGCGAGTTGAACGACGCGCAGGAGAGCGCCAACCCCGAGAGCTGGACGAAAGGAGCCAAGCAGCAGGTCTTTGCGCTGGATGTGGATGCCAAGGACAAAGACGGGGCGCCCCGGCTCCTGGGCGACATGGGCTGTCCCGATGAAGGCTGTGAAGACATTGAGATTTCGCCTGACGGCAAGTGGGTGGTGTGGTCCGCGAAAAAGAAGTTGTGGCTCGCCAGTGTGGATGGGAAACAACCAGCTAAGGAATTGGCTTCGGTGCGCGGAGCAGCGGTTCAGCCCAAATGGTCGCCGGATGGAAAACACATCGCGTTCGTCAGCGAGCGTGAAGGTCATAGCCTGGTTGCCATTTACGACTTCGATGGCGGCTCCATTCGCTACCTGGCACCCAGCGTGGATAAAGATTCCCTGCCGTGCTGGTCGCCGGATGGCAAGTGGGTTGTCTTCGTGCGCACCGCGGGAGAGGAGCACAAGCTGCCGCTGATTCCGGTGCGCCCTGAGCCGTGGTCACTGTGGATCGCCGATGCCGCCACTGGCATGGGGCGCCGGTTATGGCGCAGCGGAGAGAAGCTCGAAGATTCTCTGCCCGGACTCACCGCAGGTGGCTCACTCAACGTGGCCGCCGATGGACGGGTGGTGTTCGCCTCGGAACAGGATGGGCGCAATCACTTGTATTCGATCGCGGCCGGCGGCGGTGCGGCCACACTGCTCACGCCCGGCGATTTTGACGTGGAAGATGTTACGCTCAGCGCGGACAAGAATTGGGTGATCTACTCCTCGAATCAGGACGACATAGACCGGCGGCACGTGTGGCGCGTTCCGGTGGCCGGAGGTGCGCCGCAGCAGGCGCTCAGCGGCGGCGAGACGATGGAATGGTCCCCAGTGCAAACCGGCGACGGCAAGAGCATTCTTTGTCTCGGCTCCTCCGCAACGTCACCGGCTATGCCGTATGAAGTTACCGCGAAGGGGCGCGAAATGATCGCGAAGCAGGCCCTGCCGGCCGACTTTCCCTCAGCTTCGCTAGTGACGCCAAAGCAGGTGATTTTCCAGAGCGAAGACGGAGTCACGCTGCACGGCCAACTTTTTCTGCCGCGCAATGTGAAGGGGAAAGTTCCCGGGCTGGTCTTCATGCACGGTGGACCCGTCCGCCAGATGATGCTGGGCTTCCACTACATGGACTACTACCACAATGCTTACGCCGAGAATCAGTACTTAGCGAGCCGTGGATACGCGGTATTGTCGGTGAACTACCGGCGCGGCATTATGTACGGACGCGCGTTTCGCGAAGCGCCCAACACCGTCTGGCGCGGAGCAGCGGAGTACAAAGATGTTGTGGCCGCGGGACGGTATCTGCAAGCGCTGCCGGAAGTTGACGGCGAAAAGATTGGGCTGTGGGGTGGGTCCTACGGCGGATTTCTGACGGCCATGGGTCTGGCCCGCAATTCAGATCTGTTCCAGGCGGGGGTGGATTTCCACGGCGTGCATGACTGGAGCGTGTTTCTGACGGAGCGTCCCTACTTTGGCAGCCTGGCACTGCGCCCGCCGGACGCGGAGGCTGCGGTAAAGCTGGCATGGGATTCCTCGCCTGACGCCTACGTGACCACGTGGAAGTCGCCGGTACTGTTTATTCATGGAGATGATGATCGGAACGTGCCCTTCGGCCAAACCGTGGACCTGGTGCAGCGCTTGCGGGCGCAGCAGGTGCCCTTCGAACAGTTGATCCTGCCGGATGAGATCCACGGGTTCCTGATGTGGAGAAGCTGGATGCGAGCCTACATCGCGACTGCCGAGTTTTTTGACAGGACGTTGAAGCGCGGCGAGAAAATCGGGAGTGACAACTAAGGTCTCAATAGGATTTTCACGAGCCTTCGGGATGGCTCCTGCGAAGAAAGCTAACGCTGCGGAGGAATGCCCTGTTCTCCCGGTCCACAGAGTTGAGCGCGACGTAGGGACCATTACAAAGTGCATCAGCCAGTTCGGTTGCCATAATTCTTCCGTCTTGGGTCAGACGCAGTGTCATCCCGGCCGAGCAGTGGTCACATAACCAGAAATACTCGGTCTCTCTAGCGTTGGATGACCACACAGGAGCGTCTGTTTCAAGACGAAACAGTCTTCCTTCCGCGAGATGGCGAAACGAAGCGGAACACGAACCGTTTGCACACTTGGAGAGCATCTCTAACCCTCCTCAGCACGAATGCTAGGCAGTAACCTGTACGGACACTAGCTCGGGGAAGCACTGGGAAGTTTGGAGGGATTTGGCGGCGTCTTCGGCCGTGAATTTCCCCATCAGCAGTGCCAGCTTCCGGTTGGTCGTCATGTGGATGGGAGTCCGATCAACGCGCTGCACGTATTGAGGAGCGCGAGTACTGCCTCGGTGTACTTTCACAATAAATTTGATGTTTTTCATAGTTATGTCCTTAGCCGAGAGGTTCTGGAGACGCGAGCAAGGCGTCGGTTCATTTCTTTGAAGTCGAATACGACACCGCCGCAAAAGGCTTGCCGCACTCCATGCAACTTGCCTTTAATCGAGACGTGATCAATCCGCAAGATGGGCACATCCTCAGCGATCCCAACCGGGCGGCCTGTGGTTTCAGCTTAAACATCCACCGAATCAGCAGGATCGTGAACAGTACGATCAGCAGACCGAGAAAAATACTGGCTGCGCTCATAGGAGCGACCCTTCTTGGCGAGTTCCGCGTCTCCCGAGTAGAGGCGTTCCGAGGTTGAACGGTCGGAATCTTGGGCTCGCTGAAAAGCCTAAGGTGGAAGAACTTCAGATGGACTGGCTTAGGTCAGAGGACCTGAAAGAGGAGAAGAACGTAACCGCCTCTATGGTCATTATAGCAGTTGAGGTCGTCATATATTGCTCTCTGTCGTTGCCAAGCGGTCAAGTTTTTGCCGATCTGAAGGTCGGCTCGAAGGCCGGGCGGTGGTGCGGGTGTGTAGAATAGACGCAATGTCGCAGGCAGCGCCGGCAATTACTCGGAGCCCCGCAGAAGTGGTGCGGTTGACGCCCGTCTCGCAAGCGGGGAACGGGATCTGCTACGCCGTGGCGGGCGAGATAGCGGTGAACTCGTTTGATCTGGAGCGCATGATCGCGGCCGTGCCCACGCGGATCGCGGCGGCACTGGAGCGCAACGCGTATTACTTCGTCCCGCTGACGGTAAGCCAGGGCGAGGAGACGCTGATCGCCGACCGCTACGACGTGGCGCTCAGCGACAATGCGGTGTGCCATCGGAACTTGAACCTGGGCGATTCGCAGTGCGTGTTCATTTCGACGCGGCTGATGGACGACAAGTTTTCGGTGGCGTTTGAGTTCTATATCAACGTCGGGCACGCGCTGGTGGAGCGCGCGGGAGTGTCGCGCGAATTCAGCGAACTGGCGTGGAGCCAGGTGGAGGCGGGCGTGCGCGGCGAAACTTCGCTCGATGCCTGGGAGGCGCGCAAGCTGGCTACCGCGGGCGGGCCGGATGCGGAGCGCTTCAAGAACGAGTATCTGGAGGCGACGTTTTCCGACACGATTTCGATCTACCTGCTGTCGCTGTATCTGGACGTGGATTACTACGACTTGCGGGAGCGGGATTATCCGCTGCTGGCGCCGTCGGCGCTGGCGGAGCGGCTACGCAAGGTGGCCGAGCTGTTTCCGCCGAATACGGGGTTCGAGTTCGCGGTGCTGTACAAGCGGCGGGGCTAAACCTTTCGCCGCGGAGTGTGGATTCCCACGGATAAGAAACTTCTTTGCCACGGATTTGCGCGGATGAACGCGGATCAAACCCAGCAAGAATGCAGATTTCAGAAGTCAGATTTCAGATTTTAGGTTGCCCGGAGAGGTTAATTCTGCGCGGCGGGACTAGGATGGGGCAACACGGCACAGGGGCTGAAGCCCTTCTCAAGTGTTGCGGCCTTACGCGGCCCTGAAGGGCCGCTCTTCCACAGTTATTTGTTCGAGATCACGAAATCGACCGTGGTGGCCTGGGGGGGAGTCGACTTCTTGGCCACGGATTCACGCGGATTGCCACGGATAAACGCTGCCGGGCTTCGCCCGGCCTGGACGGACGAGGGCGTCCGTCCCCACACGGGCAGTGGTGCTGCAGGGCTGTCCCCACACAAGCAGAATCGCAAATGTGCTGCTGAGATTTACAATCATCCCGCCATGAGCGTTAGCGTCCGATCCTTCGCCAAGATCAATCTCGGGCTGCGCATTGGCGCGGCGCGGGAGGATGGATTTCACGAATTGCTGACCGTGTATCAGACGATCGGGCTGCATGACATCATTCGGGTCAGCGTGGGGCGGGGCGGAGGAATCGAGATTCGCTGCGCCGATCCGCGAGTGCCGCGGGATGAGTCGAACACCTGCTATCGGATTGTCGAGAGTGCGATGCGAGCGCTGGGAGTGAAGGGGCGGGCGGTCATAGAGATCGAGAAACGGCTGCCGGTGCAGGGCGGACTGGGCGGAGCTTCGTCGAATGCCGTGGCGGCGCTGCTGGGACTGGAGCGCGCGCTGAAAAAGGCGTTGCCGCCGGTGGAGAAACTGCGGATTGCGGCGGAAGTAGGCTCGGATTTGCCGCTGTTTTTCGTGGGTGGGACTGTCCTTGGAGTTGGTCGCGGCGAGCAGGTTTATCCGTTGGCGGATTTGCCGGCGACGGCTTGCGTGGTGGTGACGCCCGAGGTGGGAGTATCGACTCCGAAGGCTTTTGCGGAGTGGGATCGGAGGGTAGGGGAGCAGGGGCTAAAGGCCCTGTCTTCTGGCGGGGCTGACGCGGCCCTAAAGGGCCGCTCTTCCACGGTTGCGCAGGCCGATTTGCCTGAGGCTGAGACATCGCCTGCCGAGCTTCGCTCGGCTTGGACCCATTCGACTCGCTCCGCTCGCTCAGGGCAGGCTAGCGAGAGCACCCGTCCCCACACGGGCAGTGATGGTCCGCACGCTGCCGGGCTTCGCCCGGCCCGGCCGGATCAGAGATCCGGCCCCACACAAACTTGGACGGACGAGGGCGTCCGTCGCTCCACAAGTGCGAAATTGACGGTAGCGGGTGCGTCCGATAGAATGAAAGAGCTTGGTCGCGGGTTGTCGGCGTGGCTGAGCGACGCGTCTTTAGGTCAGTCATACTCCAGTGCTCCTTCTGATTTGTTAGCAAGAAGGGGCCGGGCCGAGAATCCGCTTCTCTGGCTTGTCCGGGCTGGGATCGAGAACGACTTCGAACAAGTCGTCTTTCCAGAGTATCCCCGGCTGCGTGAAGGGAAGATGGCGCTTTTGCGCGCGGGCGCGAAATATGCGTCGCTGTCGGGCTCCGGTTCGGCACTGTATGGGCTGTTTGCCTCGCGAGAGACGGCGGCCAGGGCGGTAGCCAGGCTCCGGAAGCAAGGCTGGTCGGCCGAGGCGACCATGACGCTGCCGCGGCGGACGTACTGGAAGAGACTTTTCGATTGACGATCGCTCTGGATTTCCGATTGCCGATTTTGGCCGAAATTTTGATTGTTGATTCTTGATTGTTGATTGACAATTAGGACGCGCCCCGCGGTGGGGTTCAATCAACAATCGAAAATCGACACTCAACAATTGGCTTTACTGGGCCGTCGACTAATGGTAGGTCAAGTGCCTTTGGAGCACTTTGTCTAGGTTCGAATCCTAGCGGCCCAGCCAGAAAATCAGTTGTCAGCGGCCAGTGATCAGTTGCCAGTAAAACCGCTGCGAACGAAGCACTGGAACGAACGGTAAAAGCTAAAGGCCAGGAGCCCAGAGACAGAAACCATGGCTACTTTGGTGACGCCGACCGACAAGACAGAGAAAGTAGAGAAGAAGAGTCCGCCTGTGACGGAAGAAAAGCTGGAACGCAAGCCGCGGCAGCGGGCCGACGACAAGTTCAAGATCTTCAGCGGCACGGCGAACGAGCCTTTGGCCGACGAGGTCTGCCACTTTCTCGGCTTGCAGCGCGGGCAGGCGCAGGTGATCCGGTTCCGGGACGGTGAGTGCTACGTCCAGATTCAGGAGAACGTGCGCGGCGCGGATGTCTTCGTGATGCAGCCCACGTGCCGTCCGGTGGACGAGCACCTGATGGAACTGCTGCTGATGATTGACGCGCTGAAGCGGGCGTCGGCGCGGCGCATCACGGCGGTTATTCCGTACTTCGGCTATGCCCGGCAGGACCGCAAGGACAAGCCGCGCAGCCCGATTTCGTCGAAGCTGGTGGCCGACCTGCTGACCACCGCGGGGGCGCACCGGGCGCTGATTGTGGATTTGCATACGCCGCAGCTGCAGGGGTTTTTCAATATTCCGGTGGATCACCTGTTCGCCTCGCCGGTGCTGGTGGATCATTTCCGGAAGCTGGCGCTGCCGAATCTGACGGTGGTTTCGCCGGATGCGGGTGGCGTGGAGCGGGCGCGGTTTTTCGCCAAGAAAGTAGACGCGGCGCTGGCCATCGTGGACAAACGCCGTGTGGAGATGAACGTGGCCGAAGTGATGCACGTGATCGGCGACGTCAGCGGGCGGACGTGCCTGGTCATTGACGACCTGATTGACACGGCAGGAACGCTGGTGAAAACAGCCGATGCCCTGCTGGAAAACGGCGCGATCGGGGTGTATGCGTGCGCGTCGCATGCCGTGCTTTCGGGACCGGCGGTGGAGAACGTCAAGAACTCGGTGATCAAACAGGTGGTGGTGACGAACACGATCCCGCTGGACGCTCAGGCCGAAGCGGAGCGAACCGAAAAGGGAGGGAAGATTACGGTCCTCTCGATTGCGGGACTGATTGGCCGCGCGATTCAGGCCAACCACGAGGAAACTTCGGTCAGCAAGTTGTTTATCTGAAGCAGGTTTCAAAGTTTCAGGGTTTCAGAGTTTCAAAGACAAGTGGATAGCGTAGGTCTTTGAAACCTTGAAACGTGAAACTTTGAAACATCTAGATATCTGCCAATTCTGGAACAGGAATTGAAATTTATGGCGACTGCATTAGAGACAAATCGATTGGAAGCGCATCCGCGGGAGTCCGGCAACAAGAATGACGCCCGGCGGGTGCGCCGTGACGGAAAAATTCCGGGCGTAGTCTACGGAGCGGGCAAGGGCTCGCTGGCGGTGACGGTAGATCCGCGGCAAGTGCTGCGGATTCTGCACTCGGAGACTGGCCACAACACGATTTTCGATCTCGCTTTGAGCGGCGGCGAGCGCACCAAGGCCATGATCGTGGACTGGCAGTACGAGCCCATCAAGGGCGCGCTGCTGCACATTGACCTGAAGCGCATTGCCATGGACAAGACGCTGAAAGTCAGCGTTCCCATCTTCCTGAAAGGCGAGGCGGAGGGGGTAAAGACGCAGGGCGGCATTCTGGAACAGATTCAACGCGAAGTGGAGATCGAGTGCCTGCCCGCTGACATTCCCAGCCACATTGATGCCGACGTCGCGCATCTGGTCTTTGGCACGGTGCTGCGCGTTTCGGACTTGCCGCACGATCCGAAGCTGAAGTTTCTGAGCGATCCGAACCAGCCGGTGGCGCACATCATTTCGGTGAAGGAAGAAGTTGCGCCCACGCCGGAAGCGGTGGCGGCAGAAGCGGCAGCGGCTCCGGCCGAGCCCGAAGTCATCAAGAAGGGCAAGCAGGAGACCGAAGAGGAAGGCGCCGAGGCTCCGGCGGAGAAGCCGGAGAAGGCCGAGAAGGAAAAGAAAGAAAAGAAGTAGCTCGTGGAGGGACGGGCGCCCTCGCCCGTCCGGTCGAGCGAAGCTCGGCCTGGGCAGCCAAAGATGCGGCTTTCGGCGGACGAGGGCGTCCGCCGCTCCAAGAGTTCGGATGCGGGCGTGAAACTGATCGTCGGTCTTGGCAATCCGGGAATCGAGTATCAGTTCACGCCGCATAACCTGGGCTTTCTGGCGATTGACCGCATCGCGGGGAATCTGGGAGTGGAAGTGAGGAACCGGCAATGCCGGGCGCTGACGGCGCGGGCGGTGATCGGTGATCAGACGGTGCTGCTGGCCAAGCCCGAGACGTTCATGAATCTGAGCGGCGTCGCGGTGCGGGAGCTGGTGCAGGAGTACGAAGCGAAGCCGGAGTCGGACCTGATTGTGATTCAGGACGAACTGGATTTTCCGCTGGGCACCCTGCGGATTCATACGCGGCGGAGTTCGGCGGGGCACAACGGCATCGAGTCGATCATCGCGGCGCTGGGCACCGAGGATTTTCTGCGCATCCGGATGGGCGTTGCGCCCGAGCGCAAGATAACCGACGGCGAGAGTTACCTGCTGGCGCCGATGCGCAAGGCCGATCTGAAGGTAGTGGGCGGGATTCTCGACACTGCCGAGGAAGCGGTGAAAGTGATTTTGAAGGACGGTCCAGCGGCAGCGATGAACCGGTTTAACCGGAAAGAAGATTAGCCACGGATTCACACGGATGCACACGGATAGGCCTTGGCAAAGAGGAATCCAGCAACCAAGCCCAGATCCGTGAAAATCGGTTTAGATGCGTGGCCAAGGATTTGGAGACTGAAGAATGAATCGTACCTATGAGCTGATGTTCATTGTCCGGCCGGATATGACGGACGAGGATCTGGACAAATTGATTTCGACGCTGCAATCGGCCGTGCCCGCCGCGGGCGGAACGGTCAAGAGCGTGGACAAGATGGGCAAGCGCCGCCTCGCCTACACCGTGCGCCGGTTCAACGACGGCATTTACGTGCTGCTGGTGGTCGAAGGCGGAGGCGCGGTGATCCACGAACTGGAGCGGCGTCTGCGCGTGACCGAGCCGGTGATCAAGTTCCTCACCGTGCGGATTGACGAGGAGCAGAAGCGGCTGGCCAAAATCAAGGCAATCCGCGACGCGCGCAGGAAAGTGAGCGCGCAGCCCGCGGCCCCGGCAGAAGAAGCTGCGGCCCCGGCGGCGGAAACTCCAGCGACGGCATGAAGGCGAGTGGTCAGTGGTCAGTGGCCAGTGGTCAGTGACCAGTTCTGCTGCGGTGCCCGGATTTGGCTGGCCACTGATCCCTGATCCCTGGCCACAGATTTTCAAGGAGACTTATGGCTGACGAAACGAAAGTAGCGGCGCCCGCGGCGGAACGGCCGGCAGGCGCAAGTGGAGAAGAACGGCGTCCCGGCGGAGATCGGCCTGCTTCCGACAGGCCGGACAGACCGGGTGGTGATCGTCCGCGCTTCGGCGGCGGGCGCGGCCCCGGCGGCCCTCCGCGCGAGGGCGGACGCAAATTCTTCCGGCGCAAGAAAGTGTGCAAGTTCTGCGTCGAGAGAATTGAGGATATCAACTACAAGGATTACCGCCTGCTCGGGCAGTTCGTGGCCGAGAGCGGCAAGATTGTGCCGCGGCGGCTGACCGGGGTGTGCGCGCCGCATCAGCACCGGCTGTCGGCGGCCATCAAGCAGGCGCGCAACATCGCGCTGTTGCCGTTTGCGGGAAAAGCGAGCTAGGCGCAGGTCGCCACGGATTTGCACGGATGTTCACGGATAAGGATTTTTCAATAAATTGGTTTATCCCTGCTGATCCGCGTGAATCCGTGGCAAAGAATTCCGAAATCGGAGTCATCTTATGGAAGTCATTCTGAAGGAAGATGTAGCGAAGCTGGGCGCGCGGGGCGACGTGGTGAAGGTCGCCGAAGGATACGGACGGAATTTTCTTCTGCCGCGCAAGCTGGCCATTGAGGCCAACGAGGGCAACAAGGCCGTGATTGTGCAGATGAAGGCCGCGGCGGTGCGGCGCTCGGCCAAAGAAAAGGCGCAGGCCGAGGAACTGGCCAAGCAGTTCGATGGCGTTACGGTGACGTTCACGCGCAAGTCGGGGGAGCACGATCAGCTGTTTGGGTCGGTCACCTCCGGGGATGTGGCCGATGGGCTGATCAAGAAGGGCTTCAACGTCGACCGGCGCAAGATTCAGCTGCACGAGCCGCTGAAGACCCTGGGCGAGTTCACCGTCCCGGTGAAGCTGCACAAGGACGTGACCGCGCATTTGAAAGTGGTGATTGAGAAGGAAGCGGTCGCGGAGTAAAGGACCGGAATCACGGCCCGAGCGCCTGCTCGGGCCTGCCTCCCGGTCGGGTATTGCCCCAATTTGCCTTTTTTCACCACAGAGTCACGGAGACACCGAGAAACCCAAATCCTTCCGCTTCTGGTTCTTACAGGTTCGAGATTTTCTCCGTGACTCTGTGACTCAGTGGTGAAAAAATGAATTTAGGACAGCGCCCCGACCCGTCTCCTTCTGCCCCGCGATCAGGGCACTTTCCCTGCCAAACTTGCCTGCGCGCGGGCAGGAGTGCCCGCGCCACACTCCACGCTGCTGTTGTGTTTCCCTCTAAATCCCTGCCCCAGAATCACCTAGGCCACAAGAAAAACTGCCGAACCCCTATAATTTCTGCTCACGGTTCAGCGAACACCCCGTCTATTCCTGTGCCAGCCCGGATACGGCATACAAACCGGGTGGGTAAGGACACGACAACCAATGCCGGCCGATGCATGGGCAGTATCGATTGCGATTGGCGAACGGGCCCACTCCAGAACGAAGAGTGAGAGAGTACCGAAGATAGACGGTGGCGGAGACAACGGATTCCGCGAAAAGCTGGACCCCACGCGGGGCCGCATGGCTGGGCAAGAACGCCGCATAGATGACACGATGCTGATCCGGGAGGCGCAGCGGGGCGACCGCGGCGCTTTCGAGGAACTGGTACGTCACTATGACCAGGCGGTGCTGCGGCTGGCGCTCCATCTCACCGGGAGCGAGCACGACGCCCAGGACGTCTATCAGGACGCCTTTCTCAAGGCCTATAAGAATATCGGCAGTTTCCGGTTCGAGTGTTCCTTCTACACGTGGATTTACCGGATCGTGACCAATTTGTGTCTCGATCACCTGCGCAAAAGGACCGTGCGCAAGGAGGATGCTCCGGTCGGGAAGGACGCCGACGGAGGGGAATACAACCTGCTGGAGCAGGTACCGGACGGGCGGGCGGGAGCGAATCCGGAGCGGGACTTGATGCGGCGCCAGCTGGGGGCGCGCATTGCCGGGGCGCTCGACAAACTGACTCCGCGGGAGCGCATGGTGTTTGAATTGAAGCATTATCACGGATTGAAGCTGCGTACGGTGGGTGAGATTTTGCAGACAACGGAAGAGACCGCCAAGAATACGCTCTTCCGGGCCACCCAGAAGTTGCGCGGGGCACTGGCGGATATGAGGTAGGGAATTTGACTGCCGGGCTTCGCCCGGCCGGACGGGCGAGGGCGCCCGTCCCTACATGGTCCGATAAGGATGCAATTATGAAGTGCGAATGGGTGAGACAAAATATCGTGTTCTACGTTTATGGCGAAGTGGCCGACGATGCCCGCCACGAGCTGGAGCAGCACGTGGCCCGCTGCGCCGACTGCGCAGCCGAGTTGAAGGCAGAGCAGGAGTTTCACGCGCTGCTTTCGCAGGATCGGGCGGCCGATGCGACGCCGAATCTGCTGGCGGCCTCGCGCATGCGCCTGCAGGAAGCGCTGGAAACGGCCGAGCAGGGCGGGTTCCTGCACCGCCTGGCGTTCGATCCGGCGAACTGGCTGCGCCAGGTACGATTCTCGCCGGCGCTGGCCTCGGCGATTCTGATTCTTGGATTTGCGGGCGGAGTGGGAACGGCCTACAAGGTGATTCCGCACGGACCCGAGGGCTCTGTGGCGCCTCAGCCGGTTGCCGAGTCCTCCATCGCCGGCATTCAGTCCGTCACCCAGGAGCCAGGCACCAATCAGATCAGCATCAAGTACAACATGGTCTCGACCCAGGAAGCGCAAGGATCGCTGAACGATCAGCGCATCCAGCAGTTGCTGCTTTATGCGGCGCGCAACAACTACAACTCGGGCGTGCGCATGGATTCGGTGGGGCTGCTGACGCAGAAGCCTACGGATACAAATTTCCGCGACGCGTTGATTTATGCGCTGCAGTACGACTCGAATCCCGGCGTGCGTTTCAAGGCGCTGGATGGGCTGGGGCCGTATGTGAAAGACGATACGCAGGTGCGTGACAGCCTGCTGCAGGCGCTGGTGAACGATACCAATCCGGGAGTGCGCACCGAGGCGTTGCGCATGCTCGAACCAGTGAAGGCGGATAGCAGTGTGCGCGCGGTGCTGATGACGCTGGCGGCGAAAGACTCGAGCCAGTACATCCGGTCGCAGGCGCGGACGTTGCTGGCGCAGTTGCCGGAGATTGACTAAGAAGTAAGAAGTAAGAAGTAAGAAGTAAGAAGTAAGAAGTCGAGAATAAGAATGTAGAAGTAGAACCAAGAGCAACTTCTGCATTCTGACTTCTAACTTCTGCATCCGAAAACGAACCGAGGTGGATATTTTGAAACGCAATCAGAAATGGATTGGGGTTGTGGGCATACTGGCCGTGCTGGCGCCGCTGACCATTCTTCCGCAGAGCGTGGCGCAGGAGACGCGTGTTTCCGCCGAGGGCGGCGGCTGGGGACAGGAAATTACCGGCACGCTGGCGGCAGTCAAGAATCTGAGAATCAAGGTGGATTCCGGCGCGGTGATTGTGCACGGCGGGCAGCAGCAGGGCATTAATTATGTGGTTCATACCCGCCTGCATACGTCATCGGAGCAGGAAGCGCGCCACCAGTTTGATCAGTACAAAGTGACGGCCTACGTGAAAGGCGACACGGCCTGGATCGAGGGGAACTGGCAGGGAAAACAGCCACGGCATTGCTCGGAGGAGCTTTCGGTCATGGTTCCCCGGGAGATCGCGCTGGTGAAGCTGGAGACCGACGGTGGCAGCGTTGATACCACCGGCGTCTCCGGGCGCGTGGAAGCTGAAACCGGCGGCGGCAGCATCCATCTCGACGATGTTGGCGGAGGGGCCAATGCCGAAACCGGCGGCGGATCGATCGACGTGGGCAATGTAAGCGGCGAGATCGGATTGCACACTGGCGGCGGTTCGATCGAGGTGCATCAAGCCAACGGCAAGGTGGTGGCCGAGACGGGCGGCGGCAGCGTGGAAATCCAGTCGTGCATGCAGGGTGCGAACGTGCAGACGGGTGGCGGCAGCATCGCAGTGCGCCACTGCAGCGGAAAAGTGAAGGCATCCACGGGCGGCGGCAGTATTGAGCTGGGAGACATTGGCGGCCCGGCGGAAATTGACACGGGCGGAGGCAGTATCCGGGTGAATTCGGCACAGGGACACGTGCACGCGGAAACGGGAGGCGGCGGCATCGAGCTTTACGGTGTGCCTTCGGCGCAGGTGGAAACCGGAGCGGGCGGGATCGTGGTGAAACTGGTGAACACGGGCGGCGAACGGCGCGATTCCCAGCTGGAGACTTCTGCCGGAGATATTACGGTTTACATCGCTGCCGATGTTGCTCTGAATGTGCGGGCCAGCGTGGATCTGGCCAGCGGACATCGCATCACGTCAGAATTTCCCGACATTCAGGTTCGGAGCGAAGGCGATTGGGCGTCGAAGACGATTTCGGCCGAAGGGAAGTTGAACGGCGGCGGCCCCATGTTGAAAGTGCATACCACGACGGGCGACATCAATTTCAAGCGGGCCCGGTAGAGACAGTGATGATTGTTGATTTTTTGACTGTTGAATGAAGGCCCGGCGTTTGGCGGTTTTTCAATCAACCATCAGGAAATCGACAATCGTCAATTCAGGTGAGGGGAATGACCATGCGCAAATATGTTTTGCCCAGCATCGTGCTGTTGCCGTTACTGCTCAGCTTTTCCCATGCCGCTCAGATGCGGTCGGTGGACCCGCCCGAGCCGTTGATCTTCTCCAGCGAAGATAGCGGCACGAGCTCCTATCTTGGAGTAGACATCGCAGACGTGACCAGCGAACGCGTGAGCACGCTGAAGCTGAAAGAGGAACAGGGTGTCGAGGTCACCATGGTGGATCAGGATGCTCCCGCGGGCAAGGCGGGCATCAAGGAGCACGACGTCATTCTGACCATGAACGGGACGACGGTGGAGAGCGCGGCGCAGTTGCGGCGGATGATCCGCGAAACCCCGCCGGGACGCATCGTCACACTCGGCCTGAGCCGCGATGGGCAGCCGGTGACGGTGAAGGTGCAGCTGGCCGACCGGGAAAAAGAGTTTGCCATGGGTTCGAAGACGAAAGACTTTCACCTCGAAATTCCGGAGATTCATATGCCGGAGATTGACATTCCGTCATTCAACATGGTGATCGCTACCTCGTCAGCGCGCAGCGGCCTGACCGTGGAGAACATTACTCCGCAACTGGGCGAATTTTTCGGGGTGAAAAATGGCAATGGCGTGCTGGTTCGTTCGGTGGAAAAGGGCAGCCGGGCCGAGAAAGCAGGTCTGCGGGCCGGAGACGTCATCGTGAAGGTCAACGATGAGCCGGTGCACGACACCAGCGACTTCACGCATGCGGTGCGGTCGCGCAAAGGCGGGTCGATCAGCGTCGGCGTGGTGCGCGATAAAAAAGAGCAGAATTTGAATCTGACTCTGCCCGAGCACAAGGACTCGGGGCATCTGTTCGAAGAAGAAAGCTTTGATGAGCCGCTGATGAATGCGGATTCTGCCCTGGAAATGAGCCAGCTGCAGAGTGAGATGGCCAAGATGCAGCCCGCACTGGCACTGGCCGGGGAAGATCTGCGCAAGTCCGGCGAAGAGGTTCGCAAGGCCTGGTGCCAGCAGGAAAAGCAGTTCCGCGAGCAAACGCAAAAGCAGCAGGAACAATTCCGGAAGGAAGAAGAACAGCTCAAGCAGGAAATGGAGCAGATGCAGCGGAAGATGCGGTGGAACGGGCTGGACATCTAGCGGCGGGATACCTGCTGTCCGGAATGGAGTGATTTCAGCGGCCCGCCGGCTACCCCCCGGCGGCGGCGACGCGCGAGCGGCTGTTGAGGCAAACCCGATTGCGTCCGGTTTGCTTGGCGCAATAGAGGGCGTTGTCGGCGGCGCGGATCAGTTCGTCGCGGCCGACACCATGATCCGGGAAAACCGCGACTCCCGCGCTGATGGTGACCGTGCGCGGCACGCCCGGGAACTGCCATTCTTCCACCAGTTTCCTCAGTTTTTCGGCTACGGTAACGGCCTGCTGGGCGCTGGTCTGAGTAAGCAGCAGGGCGAACTCCTCGCCGCCGTAGCGGCACACCACATCAATTTTCCGCAAGTTCTGGTGAAACAGCGAAGAAACCTGCCTCAGCACCTCGTCGCCGAGCAGGTGCCCAAACTCGTCATTCAGCTTCTTGAACTGGTCAATATCGGCCATGACCACGGCCATGCCGGCGCCATAGCGGCGGGCGCGCTCGACCTCGTCGACGATTCGCAGTTCGAAGAAGCGCCGGTTAAAGATGCCGGTCAGGCCATCGAGGTAGGCGAGTTGCTTGACCCGCTCGACATAATGCGCGTTCTGGATGGAATTGGCACAGATGTCGGCCACCGACTCCAGCGACTGCAGTTCGCTCTCGCGGAAGGCATCCGGCTGTGAGCTGTGCAGCGTGAGCACTCCCAGAGTTTGCCCAAAGGAAATCAGAGGAATGCTCATGCGCGATGATGCTTCAGCGAAAAGCCGGAGGTGTTCGGGCCCGGAAGACAGGTTTTTTTCGATGAGGCTGCCGCTGGCGGCGAGGAGGTGCGGCCAGGGATCCCGGCCAGCCGGAAAACGCTCGCCCGGAGGAATACACGGGGTCAGCGTCCCGTGGTGCGCCCGCAGCACCAGATCGCTTTCTTCCCGCAGGAAAATCGAGACATGCTGCACCTGGAAAGCCTGCTGAATGACGGCGCAGGCACGGGTCAGCAATTCCTCCAGTTCCATGACCGCAGTGCTCTGCTGCGCGATGGTATTGATGGCTTCCAGTTGCCGCGCCCGCTGCCGTTCCAGCGAGTACAGGCGCGCGTTCTGCAGTGCGATCGAAGCCTGGGTCGAGAACAGTGTCAGCAGGTCGATGGTTACCCGGTCGAAGTGATTGAGGCGGTCGCTCTGGCAATCCAGCACACCCACGACTTCATCCCGCACCATCAGCGGAATCGCCAGTTCGGAACGCGTGGATTGTGCGGTGCAGATATAACGCGGGTGTTGGCTGACATCGGGAGCATAGACGGGCTGCTTCTTGAAGGCTGCGGCTCCCGTCAGACCCTCGTGGTAGCCCAGGCACATCTTGTCGTTACCGGCATCCCAACCGATCTGCGAGCGAACGCACAACTGCTGCGCCTCCTTGTCAAACAACAAGATGGCGACCTTTTGCAGATGAAAATAGTCGCGCGCGATCGCCAGGATTCTCTGCAACACCTCGTCCAAGTCGAAGGTGGAGAGCACAGCCTGGCCGGCGTCGTACAGAACCGCGATTTTCTCCATTCAAACGGATTCTACCGTTGTGGGTGGGAACCACCGAGGTTCCTAAAGTAACCGAGTCGACCCGGAGGGGGCAGCTACTTCCACTTTCGGGCGGTGCGGATCAGGCCGTAGGCAACCAGGCAGAACCAGAAGTCCACGACGGTACCCAGGTCGACGTGGAAACGATGGTGCTGGGCTACGGCGGGCAGGGAGGGCATGAGGAGGAAATACGCTACGTTTCCCAGGACAATCGCCAAAAGCGCCTGCAAAAAATTGATGAGCACTGATGCTTTAGACACCGTGGCTCTCCTCGGCGGTTGCGAGACTAATCCGGCGAATGGCGTCCCCTCCTGCTACCATGAGTCAATTCTCGGTTGTCAGTTGCCTGTTCTCAGTTAAAGCCAAATCGAACTGGCCGCGGCTGAAGGGCAAGCAATTGATGATTGATGATTGTTGATTGAAAGGCTGATGCCGGGTGGTTATCTTCATTCAACCATCAGCAATCACACAATCAGCAGTATCTTCCACGCGGTGGAATCATAGCGCATGCTCGAACTCTCCACTCCGGTGCAGTATGTGAAAGGGGTGGGCCCGCGCATCGCGGAGATACTCGCCGGCAAGGGGATCCACACCGTCGGCGACCTGCTCTATTATCTTCCTTTTCGCTACGAAGACCGGCTGAACCCGCGCGGGATCGCCGAATTGCGTCCCGGCGAAATGGCGACGGTGATCGGGGAAGTACGCAATTCGGGGCTGTTCCGCACGCGCCGCATGCCGATTTTTCAGCTCACCGTAGGGCAGGGGCGCGCGCGCCTGCGCTGCCTCTGGTTCAACGCGACCTACCTGAAGGACAAGTTCGTTCCCGGCCAGATGATCGCGCTTTACGGCAAGGTCGAGGAAGATCAGCGCAGCCGCGAGTTGCAGATCATTCAGCCGCAGTTCGAGATCCTGGGAGAGGCGAGCGAAGGCGGCGAAAATGGCGCAGAGAAGAAGGCCGCGGAATCGCTGGAGATCGGGCGCATTGTTCCCATCTATGAATCGGCCGGGCAAGGACGGCTGACCCCGCGCTGGTTTCGGCGCGCCATCCGCACCGCGCTCGATAACCTGACGCCCGATCTGCCGGAGCCGATCCCGGCCGTGGTGCGCGGCCGTTTGGGGCTGATTCCGCCGCGCGCTGCGCTGTGGAATGTGCACTGGCCCGAGCCGGGCGAGAGCCTGCTGGATCTGCAGTCGTCGCGCACTCCGGCGCATATGCGGCTGATTTTTGATGAGCTTTTTTTCGTCGAGCTGGGCCTGGAGTTGAAGCGGCGGCAGCAGAAGGCGCAGACCGGAATCGCGTTTCGACTCGATGAGACCGTGCGGCAGGCGATCAAGAAGATTCTGCCCTTTCATCCCACGGCAGCGCAGAAGAGAGTGCTGAAGGAAATTGCCGGGGACATGGGAAAGCCGTATCCCATGCGGCGTTTGCTGCAAGGCGATGTGGGGTCGGGCAAGACGATCGTGGGCTTCGAAGCGGCCATCATTGCCATCGAAAACGGCTGCCAGGTGGCGCTGATGGCGCCGACGGAGATTCTGGCCCAGCAGCATTACTTTTCGGCGCGCCGGATTCTGGAGAATGCGGGTTACCGCATCGTTTTGCTGACCGGCTCGCTGGAAGCCGAGCGCAAGCGCGAAATCCGGCGCCACATCGCGCAGGGCAGCGCGCAGCTGGTGATCGGCACGCACGCGCTGCTGGAAGAAAAAGTGGAGTTCGCCAGGCTGGGACTGGTGATCGTGGACGAACAGCATCGCTTCGGCGTGATGCAGCGGCTGAAGCTGATGAAGAAGAGTTCCGAGGGCAGTGAGGATGCTCATGGAGGGACGGCCGCCCTCGGCCGTCCGGCCGGGCGGAGCCCGGCGGAGGAGCATTCTGGCCCTGCCGAGCCGGATGTTCTGGTGATGACTGCGACACCCATCCCGCGCACGCTGGCGCTGACGCTCTACGGCGATCTCGATCTCAGCGTGCTTGACGAACTCCCGCCCGGCCGCACGCCCATCGTGACGAAATGTGTTTCTGGCGACCAGTCACCCAAGGTGTGGGAGTTCGTGCGCAAGCAGGTTACAGCGGGACATCAGGTTTACGTGGTCTATCCGGTAATTTCCGAGAATGAAGAGAGCGAGCTCAAGGCCGCGATCAAGATGTACCGCGAATTGAGCGGCCGAGTTTTTGCCGATCTGAAAGTCGGCCTGCTCCACGGCCGCCTCGATGCCGACCTGAAAGAGCAGGTCATGCGGATGTTTCAGAAGGGCGAATTGCAGATTCTGGTGGCGACGACGGTGATCGAAGTGGGTGTGGATGTGCCCAACGCGACGGTGATGGTGATCGAACACGCGGAGCGCTTCGGGTTGGCGCAGCTGCACCAGTTGCGCGGACGCATTGGACGGGGCGCGGCCAAATCGTATTGCGTTTTGATGACGGGAGGCAAGATCACCGAAGAGGGCCAGCGGCGGCTCGACGCCATGGTGCAAAATAACGACGGATTCAAAATTGCGGAGCTGGACCTCGAACTGCGCGGCCCGGGAGAATTTTTCGGTACGCGCCAGGCCGGGTTGCCCAGCTTCCGCGTGGCCAACATCATCCGCGATGCGCAGTTGCTGGAAGTGGCCAAGCGTGAGGCCGCCGCCGTGCTCGCCGGGCCGAACTCGGAAATCTCGGCGGAAGAAATCAGCCGCGCCCTGGTGCACATGCGGGCGCGGTGGCAGCATACGTATGGGCTGGTCGAGGTGGGATAACGGAGTACAGCTCGGGGCGACAACTACCATTAGTGATCGCGCAACCTGCAGGTTAGACACGTTGACACGACGCTGTTTACCCGGCGTATTGGCTGCCTGATAAAATCGGAACGATGGCTGGCGCTTCCCAACTGATTCAGATTGAGCTCACTGCCCCGCTGCGCGCGCCGAAACCGCAGTGGCTGCGGGCGAAAGCTCCCGTGGGCGACAACTTTCACAATCTGAAGCGGCTGGCCCGCGGACTCGGTCTGCACACGGTGTGCGAATCGGCGCAGTGCCCGAACATCGGCGAGTGCTGGAATCACAAGACCGCGACCTTCATGCTGCTGGGGGATATTTGCACGCGGCGCTGCGGATTTTGCGCCGTGCCCAAGGGACGTCCGGAGCCGATTGACTGGGATGAGCCGCGGCGCGTGGCGGAGGCGGTAGCTGCTCTGGGACTGAAACATGCGGTAGTGACCAGCGTGAACCGGGATGATGACAACCTCGGCAGCGCGCAGATTTTTGCCGAGACCGTGCGCCAGATTCGCCAACTGACGCCCGACTGCCGCATCGAAGTGCTGATCCCCGATTTTCAGGGACTGGAAGAATCGCTGCGTATCGTGCTCGATGCCCAGCCGGACGTGCTCAACCACAACACCGAAACCGTGCCGCGGCTGTATCGCGCGGTGCGGTCCGGGGCTCGCTACGAGCGCACGCTGACCCTGCTCGAGAACACCAAGAAGTTTTCTCCCGGGATGGTGACCAAGAGCGGAGTGATGGTGGGGCTGGGCGAATCTACGGAGGAACTGGTCGAGGTGTTCCGCGACCTGGGCGCGCGCGGCGTGGACATTCTAACGGTGGGGCAATACCTGCGCCCGTCAAAGGATCATCTGCCCATTGCCCGTTTTTATGAGCCGCAGGAATTTGTTTACCTGCGGAACGAAGCGCTGCGCTTCGGTTTCCGCCACGTTGAGTCAGGGCCGATGGTACGTTCGAGCTATCACGCGCACGAACAAGCCGCTGCTACGAAAACTCCCACCCTGGCCGCAAAGAACGCGGCTAGGATGGGCCACCCGGCAGGGTGAGTATCCCCATCGAAAAAATCACCAACGCCGAGAGGCCCGCACGCCGGGCAATCAGAAGATGTGCATCTTGATGCTCAAATATTTCTTGGGATTTTCGCGAAGCCCCTTCAGCAGATCGCGCGCCTCGACCAGCGCCTGGTTGGCGTTGTTGTAGAGAGATTCGTCTTTGATGAGCTTGCCGACCGTGCCCTGGCCGGCTTCGAGTTCAGTGGTCAGTTCGGAAAGCTTGGTGATGGTGGTGTCGAGCTTCTTGGCCAGTTCTTCGTCCTTGCTGAGCTTGCCGATCGTACCCTTGCCGGCGTTGATGTCGTCGGTCAGCTTTTTCATGTTGGCAATGGTGTCGTTGGCATTGTTGTAGAGCGTGGGATCTTTCAGGAATTTTCCGGCCGTGCCTTTGCCTTGTTGCATGTCGTCGATGACGGCATTCATTTTGTCGAGGGTGGCCAGGAACTTGTCATAGGCGTCGTTGCGGCTGATCAGAGCGCCGAGGCTGCCTTGTCCGCTGCCCACCTGATCGACAATCTTCTGAAGATCGGCCACGGTGACGGACAAGCGATTGTAGAGCGTGGGATCGTAGATCAATTTGCCCAGCGATCCCTTGCCGCTCTCGGCGAAAGCCAGGATTCGGTCGGCGCGCTTGAGCAGGGCGTCCATGTTCTGCAGCGTGCTCTGGCTGGCGCGCACCACCTGGTTGAAGTCAGGATGCACCTGGGTGGGCAGGATGTCGCCGTCCCGCGCGACCGGACCAACCGCCTGCGAGCTGTCAATGTCGAGATAGGTCTCGCCCAGCACTCCGGCGGTTTCGAGCGAGGTCACCGAATCGCGGCGCAGGGCGCCTTCGTACTTGGTGCTGACCTTCATCACCACTTCGACGGGAGTCCCTTGCTTGTCTTTCGTGGTCACAATGCGGATCCCCGTCACATTGCCGATATCGACGCCGCTGAGCCGCACGGGTGCGCCCATGCGCAGGCCCTCAGCATTGTCGAAATAAGAACGAAGGGTAACCCGGCGTGTAAACAGCCCGGCTGTGTTCGATATCAGAAACAGCAATACCGCCAGCACCAGACTGGCGACGATTACGGTGATGCCAACGCGCAGTTGCGACCACTGGAGCTGCTTCTGACTAGGCACAGGATTTCCTCAAACCGCAAGTCCGCAGATGTTTTGCCGGCCGCAGCGGCAGCCCGGAATCAGGTTCATCTCTTGGCGGCACGCCCACGCGAGAATGATAACAAAACCGGGGCCAGCCCTAGGCTGCTTTTGTGCGCAGGACGGGCATCAGAGCGAGAGCGGCGAGGTAGGCGGCGGCGCCGGTGGCCAGGGTCGCGGTTAATCCAACCTGGATGGCGATGACCATGGCCAGCACCGAGCCCAACACGCTGGCGGCGGCGTTCATAGCCCAGGCCCACTCGACCGCGTTGCTGGAGGCGTCTTTGCCGGCGGGAAATTCCGGAGCGGGAATCGCGGCCAGCGCCCGCAAGCCGGTGGGGAAAGGCATTCCCATGACGAAGCCCAGCGGGATGAGCAGCACGGCACTGACCACGAGCCGGTATGCGAAAGCCAGCCCGATCAGCCCCGCGAGGCGGCTGGGCAGAAACAAAACGTACACCAGAAGGGTTACGATCACCAGCGTCAGCGGCAGCCAGCCCATTTCCGTGCGCGGCAGCCAGAACCGCGAGAACAGGCTGCCCGCGCCGCTCGACAGCAGCAGCAGGAAAATCACCACCGTCAGCGCATACGTGGGATGGCCGAGGAATAAGACGAAACGCTGGATGAATGCGATTTCCACCAGAATGTAACCCAGGCCCACGGCCACGAAATAGAGCAGCGGAAGCGGCGACTGGCGCGCTCTTCCGGCTGTCAGCATCAGGGGCAGAATCAGGAAAAGCAACACCGCGCAGAGAGAAATGATCAGCACCAGAAGCAGCACGAGCACGCCCAGGTTTACCTTCCAGTCGATTCCCGCGCTCAGACCTTTCTCGCTGAGCATCTGCCGCGCTTTCAGGGTGAAGAAGAAAAAAGGCGCATTGTCGCTGACCGGCGCGACATTATAGGCATAGCGGCGGGCAAACGCGTAAGGATCGTTGCTGGCGATCAGATCGGAAAAGGGATTCTGCCCAGGCTGCGACGGCAGATAGAGCGATTTGATCTCGTCGTAGTCGTCCAGGTGATCGATAACGGCCTGCTCTTCCGCGGCGGTGAAGGGAGTCTTCTTCGCCAGCACCACGACCGGAATGCCGTCTTCATCAAGAGCTCCCTGCGACGCGATGATGAAATGCCGCGCCGGATTGGCCACTCCCAGCTGATGCAGCGCTTCCATGGCCACCGCGACCACGCGCAAGGCTTCGCGGGGATGGCGGAACTCCCAGCGGGTGATGGCGATCATGCCGTCGGGCTTGAGATGCTCGAAGTATTCGCGGAATGCCTCGACCGTATAAAGGCTGTTCTCGCTGAGGGCGAACGCGCCGGCGGCCGTCGAAGCCCAGGTATCGACCAACGTCATCTGCACCACGTCAAACTGCTGGGCCGTCGAACGCAGAAACGAGCGCCCGTCGTTCACGTGAATGTGCACCTCGGGACGCTCGTAGAGATGGTACGCGTAGTCAGCGTAACGGCCGCGCATGATCGTGGTGGCGATGATGGGATTGATTTCGATCCCGGTCACATTGGGACTGCCGGTGGCAAGGGCGGCCAGAACGTCAACCCCGCCGCCGGGGCCGATGATGGCGAACTCGCCCTTTGGGCGCAGAACGTTGGCCAGCGCCGGCGGGCGGGACATGAGATTCCATTCCCAATCCGTGCCTTTGATGTGGGCCAAGTCTGCGTTCATGATGTAGGTATTGGCGTCGGCGTCAATCACGATCGCCTTGGCCCACCCCTGACGATCCACTTCCACGCGCGAGATCGCATTCCAGCGGGCGAACTCCACCCACGCCGGATCGCGGAACATGCCCTTGGCGTAGACCACATCGATGAGGCGGCCGGAATAATTCGCGGCGATCAGCACCGCCAGCGCCAGGGCCAGCCAGGCGGCATTTCGGCGGAAGGTACGGCCTTCTGCCCAGATCATCGCGGCAAAGGCCAACGCCACGCTGGCCACCAGAATGGCGTTCGGGCCGCCCAGCCAGTTCAGCAGAGGCACCACAGCAAGACAGGCCATCGCTCCGCCGCAGAGGTCGGCGCCATAGAGGCGCGGAATGCGGTGGGTCTCGCGCGCGAACACAACCGAGAACAGCAACCCGGTCAGAAAGAAGGGCACCGCGGCGGCGAGATAGAGCGCGGTCAGGCGCAGGAAGTTCTTGCCGGAAATGTTGAGCGCGACCGGAACATGCAGCACGATTTCGAGTACGACCACCACTAGCAGAGAATTGGCGAAGCACAAGCGAGAGGCCAGCGACCGCGTACCGGTGCTCGCCAGGCGGACTTTCAGCAGGTAGGCGAAGACGCCGCCGGCGCCCAGGCCAAGCAGAGCGATCGAAATCGCGAGAAAAGCAAAGTGGTAGAAGAGCACGACGGAGAACAAGCGGGTGAGGGCGAGTTCGAGCAAAAGAGCGGCAAAGCTGGTCAGGGCCAGGCCGGCTAACAGGGTCTTTTCCGGGATTCCGTTTTTGCCGAAAACCGGGATTGGCGTCGCAACGGTGGCGGACATAATTAGGCTAGACGCGACAGTCTAGCAGAAGGCGATTCCGGCCGCTCCTTCTTTGATTGGATGGAAAAGGAGGGAAGGCAAACGCTGCACTCCTGGCTGGCGGGCGTTGAGCGTAAGGGCCTGATAGCAACAATTAACCGCATTCAGGTTGGTATAAAGGCAGTCTCCTGCCAGCTTACTTCCGGTTTTGTCCGTCAACCGGGACAATCGCCGCAAATTCATGGATTGCCACATCCGAGAAGGGCGACCATAAGCTGTTCTATACCGGATTAGGAAGAGTGATGCGCCCAAGCATCGAGAACCGCTTTCTCCTTTTCAGAGGATAGATAGGCTGGACGGCTTATAAGACCGTAGGTATACAAATCAGCCAGGCAATCCATCGCAGTCTCTTCAAATGGCCGTGTCCGCCAGCCAGCACGAAATGCTTTGTCACTGCTGATTTCGTAGAGACCTTTTAACGCTGGGTCGGGACGCCAAAAAGGAAAATTGCCCGCAAAGGTATGCAAGATTGCATCCGTCTCAAGGCCATGTCGGTGAAGGAACTCCTGCGGTATCCAGGTAAATCTCGCTTCCGATCGCGTGGCGGTCTTACACGCCTCGATGAACTGGCGGAAGGTTGTCGGTCTTCCCGTCAGATTGAATGTTCCGTAGAGCGATAAATCGATCGCCATCACGAGAAACCTAGCAACGTCCTTTACATCGACGAGTTCGACCGGGTCCGTGCCATCTCCCGGTGCTATGTGTTCGCCTCCGTCCTGTGCACGAAGAAGCCAAGTCAACAGGTCGGGGGTATCGTCACGGTGACCCTTAATCGGACCAGGCCTTACGACGGTAAGCCTTTCCCCGAGCGTGTTGCGCAGCCGCCGTTCGCTTTCAGCCTTACCACGGTTGTATTGCCGTCCTGAACCGTTCCAAGGTTCGAGAGCCGCATTTTCTTCAATGTCGGCTTTGGCAAACTCTCCGTGCTCGTATGCGGCGACCGAAGAGACATAGAGATAGTGCCGCGCGCGGTCCTTAAGAAATTCCGCTGCCGATGCCACCATGGCGGGATCATTTGGCCAGACGTCTATCACCACGTCGAAGTGCCTACGCGCTAAACCAGAGAGGTCCTGGTCGCCGGGGTCGTTGCTGCGGAACCCTTTCAATCGTTCAAGATGGGGAAATAGATCCGGATTCGTGATGCCTCGATTGAACAGGATTACATCATGTCCGGCCGCTAGCGCAGCTTCAACAATGGCTGGACCTAAGAACAAGGTACCGCCGAGAACCAAAATGCGCTTAGGAGCGCTGCTCGGCAACGCGGGTATGGAGAGCAACGTCGCGCAGTTCGCGCCGACCGCCGCCAGCATGGAGCCCTTTATGAAGTCTCTGCGGTTCATGGATTTCCTCGCCTCCTCACGCCATACATCATCGCCTCGCTTGACAATTGTATTCACGCATATGTCTAATAGACATATTAAATCTACTATACCTATGGCCAGAACAGAAAGCACTCCCTACGCGATACTTGGACTGCTGAGCATTCAGCCCATGTCCGGGTACGACATGCGGAAGGAATTGCAACAGACGCTCAACTATTTCTGGAAGGAGAGTAACGGGCAAATCTATCCGGGCCTGAAGCGCCTGGCTGCACAAGGGCTTATCGCTCGTGTGCATGACCGCAGGAAAAACCGCCGCGAGCGGCAGGTCTATACCTTGACCGCGCAGGGCAGGCTGCGGCTGCGCAACTGGCTGGCGCAACCACCTGGGGCGCAGCCCGTGCGCAGCGAATTGTTGATGAAGTTGTTTCTCGGACACTCGGCTCCGGCTGGGGCTTGCCTCGAACACATCCGCCGCTACCGTACCGAGCAGGAGTCGCTGCTGGCGATGTTCCTCGTCATTCGCGATTCGGTCCGGAAAGAGCACCGATCCTCTCCACACCTGAGATATTGGGCGGCTCTGATCGAACATGGCATCCGCATCCGCGGTGCCGAAATCGAATGGTGCCATTTAGCCTTGCGTATGCTCGGTTCGACTGCCAATTCTAGAAAAACATAGGAGCGGCCAAGTGTCTTGCTGGACCACTGTCGAATACTTCGGTAAGGAGTCCAATCATGATGCCTGCGGAGCGCGCTATTTCCTCAAGTCCCACAGTTATTCCTGAGCAGCAAGCTAATCAGGCAGTCGCGCCCATTTGGCACACCGTCGTACTCATCAGCGTCTTCGCGGCGCTAACGATTCTAGGCTGGCTCGCTCAGCGCAGCGCCCAACTGCACCCACGAAGCCCGGCTCTGCCCCACCGCCTCGTGCCGCTCCAGATCCAAGCCATTGTATTTGAATGGGCGACGGCCGCGTGGGTTTGGTTCGGTGTGCGTCGCAAAGGCATTCGGGTTCGTGAATTGGTTGGAGGACGGTGGCCTAACGCTAAGCTCTTCTTGTTGGACATACTGCTGGGCGGCGGTCTGTGGGTGCTGTGGATTGGCATTTTGAGGATTGAGAACTCCCTGCTGGGACACGGCCCTGACGCGATTCCTTACCCGATTGGCTTGCTCGAAAGCATTCTCGCGGTCGGCGTCGCGATCTCGGCGGGAATCTGTGAAGAGATCGTTTTTCGCGGCTATTTACAAAGGCAGTTTCGGGCGTTG